>Ga0209060_10000233_pt1 | contig 127239 bp, 93 predicted proteins | sample Coa_R1_8_FD_187155 | JGI IMG/M metagenome (GOLD analysis project Ga0209060, IMG submission 187155) | Surface soil microbial communities from Centralia Pennsylvania, which are recovering from an underground coalmine fire - Coalmine... | ecosystem: Environmental > Terrestrial > Soil >... | reverse complement strand
GTTGCGAGCCGCGCGCGTAAGCAAGGGATGCCGGATCGCCCGAAAAACACCCCCTCACGGTCGTAGCTCGTTGCGAGCCGCGCGCGTAAGCAAGCGATGTCCCAGTCGGATTTTTCACAGCTTCTCCGCAAGCGACCACTCATCAGAGGGCGGACTCATGGCGATGGATAATCTGCACCGAAGGTCGGCGTTTCAGTTCAACTCTTTTGGTGTTCGCAAACCATGGCCACTTTGGGCGCGTTTAGCGAAGCGAAATCTCGCGTTCCTCTGACACCACCGCTACCCTATGTGCCACTGCGTCTCAATTTCCGCCCGCACCGCCTCGGCGACCTCCTGCGCAGAGCCTTCCCGCTCCTCTTCCTCGCTCCATTTCCACTGCGCCAGATAATCATCGCCCTTCTGCAATCCACGCTGGCCGGCCAGTTGATCGACGCGCTCCAGGAACTTTGGGGAAAGCGGCAGGGTTACTTCGTCCACACCGTCGTCAGCTTTGATTTGAGTGGGAACTTCCTGCCAATAGAGGATCCGGTAGCTGCTCATCTTGCATGATCTCCCGCGCGAGACGCAGAAACAAATCTACGGCCGCCGACGCGTTCGCACCATAGCCGTCCGCGCCGATCTCGTCCGCGAACATCTGGCTGATGGGCGCACCGCCGACCGCCATCTTGATATGGCTCAGACCGGCCGCTTCGAATCCGTCGATCACGGTCTTCATGTAGGTCATGGTCGTGGTGAGGAGAGCGCTCATTCCAATGATGGTCGGGTGACATTTCTCCGCCGCCGCCATGAACTTCTCGACGCTCTGATCGACGCCGATGTCGTGTACCTCGAAACCTGCACCTTCGGCCATCATGCACACCAGGTTCTTGCCGATGTCGTGCAGGTCGCCCCGCACCGTGCCCATCAGCAGTACTCCTACGGGCTTGGTAACGGAATCCTTCGCACTGAGCAGCGGCTTGAGTACCGCCATCCCGGCCTTCATCGCCCGCGCCGCGATCAAGACTTCAGGCACGTAGAGCACATTGTGCTTGAAGTCCTCGCCCACCACGCTCATCCCGGCAATCAGGCCCTCGTTCAGAACCTCCTGCACCGGACGGCCTTCGGCGAGCGCGTCAATTGTCATCTGCTCGACTTCTTTGGCCTTGCCCTCGTACAGATGCTGATTCATCAGAGCGTAATCAACCATGACGAACTCCCGAGACTCTACGCGCGGCTGTCATTGAACTCCTTCAACGCCTCCAGCATCGCGACCACATTCTCGCGAGGCATGCCCGGACTGACGCCGCCGCCCACCGACAGGATGATGCCTTCACCGCGGGCGCCTTCCAGCACTTCGAGCGTCTCGTCGCGGACCTCGTCGGGCGTACCGCGCACCGCAATCTCCAACGGGTTCACGTTTCCCATCAGGCACATGCGATCGCCCACGCGGCGCTTCACTTCGGTGATGTGCTTCTGCTTGCCCCAGTTCAGCACGTGGAAGCCCGCGTCGGGCAGATGATCGAGGCAGGCGTCCACTTCGGCGTCATTGTGATAGACCTTCACCCAATCCTTCGGGAAGGCATCGCAGATGCGCTTCAGGTAAGGATGCGCATACTCCATGTAGTGCTCCTCGTTGATGAAACCCACGATATCGTCGAGGATGAAGATGCTCTCCACGGTGTCGCCCATCATCTTCTGCTGCGCTTTGAGCCAGTCGATCACCACGCGGGTGCACAGGTCGATGAGCCGGTGGGCGCCCTTCGGATCTTCCACCAGGTCAATCATGAAATGCGTCGTGCCGCGCACGAAACCGGCGGTACAGAGCGGTCCACGCGCCGTCACCATCGGCAGAATATATCCGTGATCGAAGATCCGCTGCTTGATCATTCCGATTCGGTGAAGCGTCAGCGCTGCAAAGGCGTCCGCCTCCACCTCGTACTCCGGAAAGTTGTCGATGTCTTCGAGGCGATAGAGCGTGTGATATTCGCTGGGAGTGTTGTCCTGCCAGAACTTGATCTTGGCGCCGAGCACCGAGGGCTCCGCCGCCATGCCGTATTCCATCCACCAAGACGGGATAAAGATGATGTCGGGAAACTCCCGCATGATCTTGAGATTGGACTGGAACCAGAGCTCCGGATCAAGGTAGTAGTCCATGTGCTTGATGCCCAGATACCCTGGGATCCATGGGCTATCGACGATCAGCGCCATGGGGATCCGATCCATCTTTTCGCGGCGTGCCGCTTGCTTGAAAATCTCCCACTGTTCCCGCAGCATTACCAAATCCCTTCCACGTGGCGCAAACACTCCTGTTTGCCGCGTCGAGACTCATCTCGACGCTTTTCGCGCGTCCATCACGTCACGAGCTAGTGCCCTATCCAATCGAGAACACACGTCCGCGATGCAAGCCAAGCAGGATCTGCACCAAACGATGTGCGATCAGCTCATGCAATGTCAATAGTTCGCGATTGGCGGCCGTCAAAGCCTCGGCATCGCGCGTATCCACGGTGGGTCCGCCTGCTCTGAGCGCATCCGTGGCTTCCTTGATGATGGGGTCCGACAATACCTCGCCCGCCATCTCCCACAGCGTGATGAAGCGATCCACCGCGGTGGGGAAGCTCACTTCAAATACGCCGAACTGACTGGTCGTCCGCGGCGGCTTGTAATCCAGATTGAACGGCCCGTTGTAGCCGTGACTGCGCAGAAGCACCAGCACGTTCAGCCAGTCGAGCGGATTCACCAGCCCCACGCCGATATCGACGTCGTGCTTCAGGCGATATCCATCGTTGATATCGAAGTGGAACAGCTTGCCCGCCAGCAACGCGCGCGCCAGCACCGCTCGCGGCGCGGCTCCCCACATCAGTTCGTGGAGATATTCGGGATTCAGACCGACCATCTCCGGATGCGTCAGCAGACCCGACGCGATGAACGCCAGCATCGCGTCGCTCGTCGGCAGCAGGATCTCCGCCTGCGGCTCGAACGGCTTCGCCTCCAGACAATGTTTCAGCGTGGGCCGTTTCTTTTTTGCCGCGACTTCGATATCGCGCTCGCAAGCGGCATTGATCGCGTCCGCGTACCAGCGCAAGGTCTCCGTCTCTTCCACCGCGCCTTGCACGTAATACCCCAGCGACCCCGGCCAGTACACCGCGAAACCGGCGCCCAGCTCGTGCCCGATTTCCACCGTGTTCTGCACCCGGAAATTGGCATACTGGCGAACCCCGGGAGCCTCCGCAGCGGGGCTGGCAGCCCACACCGCGTGGTAGAACGTCTCGGTGGTCACCATCGAGCACTTCAGTCCGTTCTCGGCAAGCGCTTTCCCGATCCGCGCCACAATCTCGTCCTGTTCGGGCTTCCCCAGTGCCTCCGTCGGAATGACATCCGTGTCGTGCGTGCTCCAGTAAGGGATGCCGATCTCGCCGTACTTGCGGATCACCCCTTCAAAGTCGATCGCCGGACGCGTGGGCGCATGGAAGAGCGCTTGACCCTGGTAGGCGGCCGCCCACTGAGGTCCCGAAATATAATACTTCCGGCGTGTTTCCGGGCTGTATGAGCCGCCGCAGGCGCTCATCAGACGCGAGATTAGCGCCTGTTGCTGGTTCTCAGGAATAGGCTTCATAGCTCAGATATTGTTGTACCATGAAACAAAATATGCGGATCCGGGATATCCGGGCAACGACGGTCACCGTCCCCCTGGAGGCACCACTGCGCCATGCCAATGGCTGCCACTGGGGACGATTCGTTCGAACCATCGTGGAAGTGGAGACAGATAACGGCCTGATTGGTTTGGGCGAGATGGGTGGCGGCGGAGAGTCCGCCGAAGCGGTGTTTCGGGCGATGAAGACGTACCTGGTGGGGCACGACCCAGCCCGTCTCGAAGAGATGCGCTTCCTCATCGCCAATCCCACGGCCTCGCTTTATAATAATCGGACTCAGGTGCTGGCAGCGCTGGAATTCGCCTGCCTCGATATTCTCGGCCAGGCGTGGGGCGTACCGGTCTGCGACATGCTCGGCGGTCGATTGCGCGATCGCGTCCCGTTCGCCTCTTATTGCTTTTTCCGCTACCCGAATCCCAGGACCGGTGCGGGCGAAGTGCGCACCATCGATCAGGTGGTGGCGAATGCGCGAGCCTTGAAGCGCCGTTTCGGCTTCACCACGCATAAGGTGAAGGCCGGTGTCTTCCCGCAGGAGTACGAACTGGAAGTCTATCGCGCCGTGGCCGCGGCCTTTCCCGGAGACTCGGTCCGATTCGATCCCAACGGCGTCTGGTCCACCGAGCAGGCCATCCGTTTTGGACAGGCCATCGAAGGGCTGCGCAACGACTACCTGGAAGATCCGGTCTTCGGATTGCACGGCATGCGCCGGACGCGCCAAATGGTCCGCGTGCCGCTGGCCACGAACACGGTCGTCGTGAACTTCGAACAACTCGCCGCGAACGTGCTCGACACCGCGGTGGATGTGATCCTGCTCGACACCACGTTTTGGGGTGGGATTCGTGCCTGCGTCAAGGCCGCGTCTGTCTGCGAGACTTTTCAATTGGGCGTGGCGGTTCACTCATCCGGCGAATTAGGCATTCAACTCGCCACCATGCTGCACCTCGGTGCCGTGATCCCGAATCTCACGTTCGCCGCCGACGCACATTATCACCATTTGACTGACGATGTGATCGAAGGCGGACTGATGCCTTACGAAGATGGCACTATCCGCGTGCCCGAAGCGCCCGGACTCGGTGTGAAACTCAATCGCGGCAAGCTGGGCGAATACGCCGAGCTGTACAAGCGCCTCGGCGGCTATCCTTACGATCAGGACCCAGGCCGCCCCGGCTGGACCCCAGTTGTTCCCAACTGCCGCTGGGCCGACCCGCAAGACGATCGCCCGGTAAAGATCCCTTACTGATCCCGACTCAGCAGCCCTCCAGCGCCAGAAAGTGCACACGCCCGGCGCTATCTCCCACTACAATGCGATCTCTGCCCGCGAATGCACAGCATCTCGCGCCGCCATCGCAGTAAAATGAGGCGACCAGCTTGCCCGTCTCCAAGTCCCACAGCCTCACCGTATGATCTTCGGAGGCTGATACCGCACGGCGCCCGTCTTGGTGTAACGCAACCCCCATAACGCCGCCCTCATGGCCGGTGAGTATCAGTAGTTCCTGACCTGTCAAAAGGTCCCACAGCCGGAGAGTCCGGTCCCACGACGCCGAGATCGCGCGCCAACCATCGGGGAGCACTGCAAGCGCCGTAACCTTCTCCGTGTGTCCTTCCAGCGTCTGCGAGAGGACGCCCGACTCTACATCCCAGACCTTGATCGCGTGTCCTTCGGGAGCCGAGACTGCTGTGCTCCCACCCGCACTCACTGCCAGCGCCGTGATGCCCTCGGAATGCCCGGCGAGCGATTGCAGTTCTTCGCCGCTTTCGATATCCCACACCTTCAGAGTCTTATCCCACGACGCCGTAATCACCCGCCTGTCATCCAGCGCGGCCACGCCCAGTACCGACTCCGCGAATCCGCCGAGGGTGCGAATCGACTGGCCCGTTTCCAAATCCCATACCCTCGCCGTCTTGTCCCACGACGCTGAAACGACGCTGCGGCTCTCAGGCATAAACGCCACGCCGGCAACCCAATCCGTGTGCCCCTCGATGGTTCGCACCAGCCGTCCGGTTTCGACATCCCACACTTTCAATTCTTTCGACGCCGACACCGCCACACGCCCATCTTTACTCACAGCCAGACTCATAACCGAATCGGGATGCCCTTCAAACCGCGGAGCCGTCTCCTTCGCTTCGAGATCCCACACCTTCAGAGTTCGGTCTGAAGATGCCGAGACAATCAGCCGGCCGTCGCCTCCTGGCGCCGCTCCTAACACCGTGCTCGCATGCCCTCTTAGCGACCGGGTCTCCCGGCCTTCTTCCAGGTCCCAAACCTTCACGGTTCGATCGGCCGACGATGAGATCGCTCGCCTCCCATCCTGGCTGAGCGCGACGCTCAGTGACCAGCGCTCATGCCCTTTCAACCGCCGGATCGCCTGTCCGGCCTCCACGTCCCACACCGTCACCATGTTGTCAGACGATGTCGACAGCGCCATTTTGCCGTCACGGCTGATCGCGACGGCAAACAGCGAGCGGCTGTGCTCCCACGATTGCCGTTCGCACCCTTCGTCGACGTCCCACACTTTGATTCGGCGGTCCCACCCTCCGGAAATCGCCAGGCGTCCATCCGGTGTGAGACCCAAGGCGCGCACCCAGCCTGTGTGACCCGAGAGGGTCCGCGCTTCCTTCCCCGTCTCCAAATCCCACACCTTGATGGACCGGTCGGCGGAGCCAGACAATCCAATCCTGCCGTCGGCGCTGATTGCCACACTCTGCACTGGCCCGGCATGTCCTTCGAGTGTCCACAACTCGCCCTTCTCCACGTCCCAAACCTTCAGCTGATCCTGCGAAGCAGAAATGGCGATCCGGCCGTCTGCACTCATGGCGACCGACCGGATCCTGCCGGTGTGCCCCACCAGCGTCCGAATTCCTGTGCCGTTCTCGATGTCCCAGACCCGCAGCGTGGAGTCGTCAGATCCCGAGATCGCGATCCGCCCATCCCCGCTTAGGGCGACGGTTGTGACTTCGCCGAGATGCCCCGCCATCGTGCGAATTAGCGGGGTCCCCGGCGGGTGCAGCGCGGGAGCATAAGGGCGCATCCACGGCTTCGGAGCGGCCAAAGCCAGATCTTCGCAGAATTCCCGAATCGCGGCGTTCTCTCGATACGCCAACAACCTTCCGATGATCTGTGCGGCGCGTTGCCGCGGATCGCGATCGATGACATGCGCCGACAGCCGAATTGCGGCGCGGATCCACTCTGTCTCCTGAGCATCCATTAGGGAGATAATAGCCTTCAAATGCGAGTATCCGCTGCGCTACCCTCCATTGTGGCTCTGATGGCTTTCGCGGTCCCCGACGTCGAGGCGCAGATCGTGGTGGCGAAGGACGGAAGCGGGCAGTTCTCATCCGTGCAGCAAGCCGTAGATGCCGCTCCCTCGCATTCCCGAACTCGTGTAGTAATCCACATCAAACCGGGAGTCTACCAGGAGCGTGTCACGGTTCCGTCGGAGAAGACGTTCGTGACGTTGGAAGGCGAGGACGCCCGCACCACCATGATCACGGCGGGTGTCCACGCCGGTATGCCCGGCGCCAACGGCAAGCCCTTGATCACTTTCGGGACCCCCACGGTTTTCATACAGGCGAATGACTTCAGGGCGGAGAACCTGACCTTCGAAAATTCCGCCGGTGCGCAAGGACAGGCATTGGCGCTCACCATCATGAGCGATCGCGGCGTGTTTCGGAATTGCCGGTTCCTCGGCTATCAGGACACGCTCCTCGCACAGGCAGGCCGTCAGTTATTCGAACACTGCTACATCGAAGGTGCCGTCGACTTCATTTTTGGCGGCTCGACCGCGTGGTTTGAGGACTGCGAGATTCACGTCAAGGCGAATGGCTACATTTCGGCTCCCAATACTCCCAGAGATCAGCACTACGGCTACATCTTCTCCCACTGCCGCATCACAGGCGAGCCGAACGTGCAGACCTTTCTGGGTCGTCCGTGGCGTCCGTACGGCTACACGGTCTACATGAATACGGAGATGTCCGACGCCATCCGGCCCGGCCGCTGGGACAATTGGAACAGCCCCGCACGGGAACGGACGGCGCGCTTCGGCGAGTACCACAATACCGGCCCGGGTGCCGAATTCAAGCCATCACCGACGCTTCAGTCGACCCCCACCGAGGCGAAATCGGGCGAAAGGTCCGCCGTGCCGTTGACCGTGACGACGGAAGGGCGTCCCGCTGCAACGGTTGGTTCTTGGGCGCACCGGCTGACCGACGCTGAGGCGCGGGAACTCACGATTGAGAACGTTCTGGCGGGGCTCGACGGCTGGAACCCGAAAACCGGGACAGTGCGTTTCGTCATTTCGGTCGCGAAGGATACCGCCGCCTCCAGAGCCGTGATGGCACGCGACACCGTGTGGCTCGCAACCACGGTCAACGCCAAGGACAGCGGTTCGCCAGCCCTGGCATACTCCGCCGACGGCAACAAATGGACCACGCTCTCTCTACCCCTTCCCGAGCCCACGTTAGGCCAGAAGCAGATGCTCGATCCCCGGCTGATCGAGGTTCCCGACGGCACATTCCACATGGTTTGGGCGACTGCTGCCAGGGGCGACAAGGGCATCGGGCACGCAACCTCCAAGGACCTCGCGCACTGGTCGGAGCCAGTTTTTATCCCACTCGCGCCGAAGCCGGAAGCGCTCGATCTCGTATCCCCCAACCTCTTCTACGACGAGGTGAGCCGCCGCTACGTGATCACTTGGGCCTGCACCATGGCAAAGAACTTGATCCAGTCGTTCCAGGAGGAGGTCGAAGACAATCCAAGGCTCTGGTACGTCACCACTCGCGATTTCGCCGCTTATTCGGAACCGGAACTGCTGTTCGACCCGAACTACAGCGTTCGCGACGGGATTATTCTCGAAGATCGCGGCCGCTACCTGCTGGTGCACAACGACAACACCTGGCCGATGCTGAACTTACGGAGCAGCGTGTCGAGCACCCCGTTTGGCCCGTGGGGCATGTCTTCCGACGCTTTTACCGCGAAATTCACCGGCTTCCCGGTACCCATCCAATCCGGACACGAAGTCTGGGTGTACTACACCAACACCCAGTCGGGTATCGTTGGCCTCTTGAAAACGCGGGACTTCCGCACTTTCCAGGACGCCACAGCGCAGCTGTCTTTCCCCGAAGGCCGCAGGCCGGTCAGTGTGCTTCCCGTCGTCCGGAGTGTCTTAGGCCTGAAGTGAAACCGATTGGAAGCCCCGAAGGCCTACCAGAAGTGGGTCGCGATCACTTTGGGAGGCCCGGCGGTTCCGCCCACAAATGTAGTCTCCAAAACCACCTGGATGCTCTTGCGAGACCATCCGGCTGGCGCCATCCCGAAGGCGTCGTGCATGTACGCCGCGCTTGTCAGGAAGTCGCCGACGGCACCATTACCCGCATAGGTCATCCCAGCAATCGCGATCACCGTCTTCTCCGTGGATGGATCGAAAACCCTGCTTACGATGGCATACTCCGACGGCCGCGTAACCGAACGCGTCACCGACGCGATCACTTTGCCGCCATTCTGCCGGTCCCGCACGTCGTAGGTGTGATTCTCGACGTTCTTCTCGAGGTAATAGCGCAGGCCGCGGATCAATCCATTCGTCCACAGATTATTGAACTCGCCGATCAACACCGCCGGCCGGCCCCGCAAGTCGTGGAAAGACGTTACCCGATCGCCTAACACCTGAAACGCCTTGCCCTTGCGGGCCAGCAACTCAGCGATGCGGATCGATGCCAGGGCGTCTCCCAACGAGAAATATCGGCTGCCGATTGTTTTCAATTCCGACAACTTGATCTGGGTGTCTTTCAATTTGCCCTCCGGAGCAGGAGGATCTGAGGAGGTTCCCACCATCTGTCCGTTTAAATCGTCTACACGAGGGCCGTCGAAGGTGTAGATCCGCAACGGCTGCTCGATGCAAACCACCACATCGGCGCGGTCGTCGATCAGCGGCTTCCAGAAAGCATCGAGTTCGTTTGGGTGTGGATGCAGCGATAACCAGAGGGATGAGGCGGCGGCCAACACGGCAAGAGCTGTGCAAGGGATCAGCCAGCGCCTGGGTCTTTGCATCACAACGGTTTGCGGGACCACGGCTGGCAGAGCGTCCACAACTGGTTCGCGGGCAGCCGGCAGCTGCACGGCGGACAGAGGCGGTGGCACAACCGGTAGCCGAAACTCCGGCACGTACGAGCCCGGCGTCAGCAGAAACCGGATCTCGTGCTCGTGTTCCGGCTCCAGATAATATTGCGCCAGACGCTTACGGACCTCTGCCGCAGTAGTTCGGACCACCGAGTCCTGATTGGTGTCGTAACCTGGGTCACGCCCAAAGACCTCGGATCCGATTATCCGTTCCCGTACCCGCTCAAACTCGCCTTCCAGACAGGCCTCGGTGACGTGAGTCAACAGAGCTTGGGACCGTTTGCTGGTGCGAAACTGCGGGCTGGCCAACAGCCGGCCAAGCTGCAGCCGGACAGAACTTGCCTCTGCCGGCGAGAGACGGCTGGCCCCGGCGGATGGGTCTACAGGAGGGATCTGGCTTTTCAACTTGGCGATGACCCCCGATACGTTTGGCAATTCTAACACACGGCAACGTAGAGTACGGGGACTCGACCGACCGGCCGTTCGCCTTCCATTAAGCTGATTCGACAAGGGTTAGGGGCGATTATACGTTCTCTGGCATGTCGACGGCCTAGACAGGGCCGGGCGCACGCCCTTACTATTCGGTTCTTTAGACGCCTATGTTTCGAAAACTGCGGTTATTGTTAGCCGCCTCCGTTCTTCTGGTATCCGTATGCCTGCCGTCTCCGGCTGAAGACAGGCCCATGAAGATCGTGTTGGTGGGAGATTCCACCGTGAATGACGAAGGCGGTTGGGGTCCCGGTTTCAAAGCTTCGTTCGGCCCGGGAGTCGAAATCATCAACTTGGCGAAGAACGGCCGAAGCTCCAAGAGCTTTCGAGATGAAGGTCTGTGGGCGCCGGCATTGGCCGCGAAACCAGACTTCATCCTCATTCAGTTCGGTCACAACGATGTCCCCGGTAAGGGCGCCGACCGCGAAACTGACGCCAAGACCACTTACCGCCAGAACCTGTCTCGCTACCTCGAGGAAGCGCGTTCCGTTGGCGCCCAGCCGATCCTGGTGACGTCGATTGTACGGCGCAACTTCACGCCGGAAGGGCAGATCGTGGTCGATTCTCTATCCCCTTACGTCGAGCAGGTTCGCGCGTTGGCCGCCGAGAAGAGAGTTCCTCTCATCGACCTCTACAGCTTCACGAAAGAGCAAGCGGAAGAGCTGGGGCCTAGGGGTTGTGAGGAGATCGACGCTGTAGATAAAGACGGAAAACCAGACCATACCCATTTAGGTCCTAAAGGGCGCCAGGAAATCGGCGCCATGGCCGCCCGGGAGTTGGTCCGGCTGGAAAGCGTGCTTGCCTCTAAAGTCGTGACGCCAGGCCGCCGATAGTACTGGAGAGAAGATCATGAAGCGCTCTTTGATCGTTATTGCTGCAGTCGTTTTGAGCTGCCCTATTGGACTGTTCGCTCAGGAATTTCGGGGCACCATCAGTGGGGTAGTCACCGACCCGACCGGTTCAGTGATACCGGGGGCTAAGGTGACCGTCACCGAGACCCACACCGGGACGAAGATCGCCGCCGAGGCTGATGCAGCCGGACAATATGTGGCGCCATTTCTTCCAGCCGGCGAGTATGACATCGTCATCCAGACCGCGGGCTTCAAAGAAGCCGTACGCAAAGGGGTTCATGTAGGAGCCGGCGACCATCCTGTGATTGACGTCCGCCTCGAAGTTGGCGACACCGCCCAGGCGATTGAAGTAACGGCGGATGCGTCGCTCATCAACAGCGAAAACGCGTCCATGGGCCAGGCGATTACTACCAAACAGGTGGAGGATCTGCCGGTCAACGGCCGATCGGCGATGTCGCTCGCGCAGTTGTCGATGGGCGTGATCATGGGCGCCTTCAACAACCCGAATCCGGTGGTGCAGCCGTACGACTCCACCAACAACTTCAGCCTCGGTGGGACACCTACGCAGTCGAGTGAAATGCTTTTGAACGGCGGCTCGAACGCGACCTGGGACCTGCGTTCCGCCTACAGCGCGCCGCAAGATGCCGTCTTGGAGGTCCGGGTCAAGGTGCTCGATACCGACGCCGGTTTTGGACACACGCGCGGCGGCACGATCAATCAGATCCTGAAGTCGGGCACGAATGAGGTCCGTGGATCGCTGTTCGAGTTCAACCAGCCCTCCAACCTCACCGCCAACAACTTCTTCAATAACCGCAATGGTTTGGGCAATCCCGTAACGCACTTCAACCAATACGGTCTGACCGCGGGCGGCCCGGTGTACATTCCCAAGGTGATCAACGGAAAGAACCGGATCTTCTGGTTCTTCGCCTGGGAGAACGATGCCAACAGCGCACCCAACACCAGCTTCATCAGCGTTCCCACCGCCGCGGAAAAGAAGGGCGACTTCTCGCAAATCCTGTCCGCGGATGGCACCCAGCTCTACGATCCATACAGCGGCGTCCTCAACGGAACGAATGTGGTGCGCACTCCGCTGCCCGGCAACGTGATTCCAGCCAGCCGGATCAACCCAATCACGCTGAACTATCTGAAGTTCTATCCGGACCCGAATGTTACCGGCTTCAATACGACGTCGCGGCCTGACGGGTATGACAACTACGGCACCACCGCTCCATCCACCAACAATGCCAACAACCAAATGGGGCGAATCGACTACAACATGTCGGATAAGAGCCGCCTGTCATTCGACATCCACCACGTTGCGCTGTTCGCCAAGAAGAACGACTACTTCCAGAACATTTCGAGCGGCACCATCACCGACCGCGAGAACTGGGGCGGCAGTCTGGACGAGGTGTACACAGTCAACGCCCACAACATTCTCAACTTGCGGGCCAACTTGACATATATCCGGGAAGGCGCCTCGGACCCGAGCATCGGCTTCGATCCGACTTCATTCGGATTTCCCTCGTACATGTCGAGCAACTCCGACCATCTGGCGTTGCCGTACGTTTATTTCAGCACCAGCACGGCGTTCCAGAGCCTCGGCTTCAATCAGGACGCCAAAAAGCCTTCCCAAACCGCTCAACTCGCAGGCACCTGGACCACTATCAAAGGGAACCACACCCTCAAATTTGGTGCGGACGCCCGGCAATCGCGGATCAGTACCATCAGTTATGCCGAATCGGCAGGAGGCTTCAATTTCGGCAGCAACAGTTGGGTTCGGGCGTCCAGCACCGCCTCCACGACGGTGGCAATGGGCCAGGATATGGCGCAATTCCTCTACGGATTGCCGGACCAGGGTTTCTACGACATCAACACTTTCGGCTCCTGGTATTCGTATTTCGTTTCCGGATTCGTGCAGGATGATTTTCGTGTCAAGCGGAACCTCACCCTGAATCTGGGCCTGCGCTTCGACCACGATGGCCCGTATCACGAAAAGTGGGGACGCACCGAAACCGGCTGGAATTTCGGCGTGCCGAATCCGATCGCTCCGCAGGCGATCGCCAACTACAATCAGAGTCCGATTGCCCAGATTCCCGTCGGCAGCTTCCAGGTCCCTGGCGGACTGCAATACCAGCCCGGCCAGAATAGCGCCGCATACCAGAACACGTCGCACCTGCTGAGTCCGCGCATCGGCGTCGCTTGGACGCCTGACGCGTTTCATGGCAACACGGTAATTCGCAGCAGTTTCGGCATGTTCGTCGCCCCAACCACGATGGCTTACCTGGCACAAAACGGAAACTACTCTTCGACTCCGATCCTCGATCAGGAAGGTTTCAGCCAGGAAACCACAATGACGGTAACGAGCAACAACTATTTGTCGCCTGGACCCGCCACCTTCAGCGATCCTTTCCCGGGAGGCGCAATCCTTCAGCCGAACGCGAGCGGAGTCGGAGCGACCACCTTCCTGAACCAGGCGGTTTCGTTCCTAAATCCGAAGATGAAGAGTCCCTACTCAGTGCGCTGGAACCTGGGATTCCAACACAGTCTGTCGCCGAATATGGTGCTGGAGGTGGCATACATCGGAAACCACTCGGTACACACACCCATCAATCTGACGCAGCTGAACGGCATTCCCCGGCAGTATCTGAGCACCCTGCCGGTTCGCGACGCGGCGGTGAACTCGGCGATGACCGCGTCGGTCGTGAGCCCGTTTGGCGGCCTGGAACCCGGTATTGCGGTGGGAGCAAAGACCACCGTGGCGCAGTTGCTCTCCTTCTATCCCGAGTTTCCGCTCGGTTATACCAGCGGTGGATTCAGCGGCAGCGGCGGAGTTCTGGAGCAGAACCTGAACGTCGGCAGTTCCTACTTCCACAGCTTGAATGTGCGGCTCCAACGCCGCTTCTCCAAAGGTCTGACGCTCACAGGCAATTACGTCTTTTCGAAGCTGATGGAACGGGATAGCTGGCTCAACGACACCGACCCAGAGCCCGAAAAGCGCATCGGCGTATTCGACCATACCCATCGCGGCACGTTAGCCCTCACGTATCAACTTCCCTTCGGCCGCGGCCAGCGCCTGGCAGTTCACTCAAGATTGGCCAACCTCTTCGTAGGTGGATGGAATATGAATGCCATCTACGTGAAGCAGAGCGGGCAGCCCTTCACCTTCATGGGGACCAGTTCGACGACCATTGGCGATCTGGTGTACTTTGGTGCGCCCCTCAACTTCGATGCCCGCCAGACCAACGGCGTGGCGTTCAATGTCAATGCTTTCGACACCAAGACTGCCGACCAGTTCGCCTATCACGTCCGCACCTTCTCGACTACCTTCTCCAGCTTGCGGGGAGATGGCGCCAACGAGCTGAATACGTCTCTGTTGAAGCGCTTTGACATTTCGGAAGCACGAAACGAATATTTCCAGCTTCGCTTTGAGTGCTTCAACGTGATGAACCGGCCCACGTTCCAATTCCCGAACCTGGCGCCCACCAACTCGGCTTTTGGCCTGATTACCGGACAGTCGAACCGCTCCCGCAGTTTCCAGATCGGCGGCCGCCTGGTTTTCTAAAACCGCACACTTCGACGGGGCAAATCCGTTAATGTGGGATGCCTCTCTAGAGCCGTTTAATGACGGTGATGGATGCCGGGTGATAGTCCATCCGCTCCTGGTAGAACGAATTCGCACGCGCGTTTGCGGCGTGATATTCCAATGATGCGATCTCCGCTCCCAGCCCGCGACCCCAATCCTCCGCCGCTCGGAGTAGGCGTCCACCGATGCCGTGATTCCGGTGCCCGCTGCGCACCGCGATCTCGGCGATATGGCAATAGATCATCTCCCGGTGCATCACATCCGGCGACTATTCGAGGCGGGCGTCTATGAATCCCACGATTTCATCGCCGAGTTCTGCGACCAGGGTCAACGCCTCGCTGCCCGCATCCGACTGGTGTTGCCGACCCTCTCGGTAGCGCGCTGATATCGTCTCAACTGCGGGTATTAAGTAGCGGTCCGGATCAAGCTGGGAATGATATTCAGCGCTTTCGAGAGATGTGAGTGCGATGCCGTCAGCATCGTGGGGAACAGCGGGACGGATCTTAATTGACGGTGGGTAACGGGCGTCGCCCATTAGAAGAGCATAGCGCGGCATGCTCCTTATGTCCGTTGCCGGAACACTTCAAAGCATGCCGCACTTTCACCTTAGAAGGTGAATTTGATTTGCGTCTGGATCACGCGGCCCGAGACCGCCGATCCCTGGAACGATCCGTAAGCGCTCGTCGGAGGGCCCACGGTCGATTGAATCTCGCCGAAATTACCCGCCGGAATGTTATTGTTGGGCAAGTCGAAATTGGCGTGGTTCAGCACGTTGAACAGGTATGCGCCGACCAACAGTTGGTACTTCTCTTTGACCGTGAACGTCTTGTTCACGTTGATGTCGGTGTCGAAGTATCCAGGACCGCGGAAGGAGTTGCGCGGGATGTTGCCCCAGTCATGCTGTGCCGACGGGGTCGCGAATTGCGACTTCGAATAACAGGTGATGTTCGGTGTAGTGCAGCTCGGATATCCCGGGCCGCCGAGGTAATCCGCGAGTACCACTGCGCTGGCAATGCCAGAGGCGCCGCTGATCTGCCCACTGCGGACGCTCGTATCAGTGATGCTGAACGGATATCCGGAGTGATATAGGAAGGTGCCCGCTGCAGTCCACCCGCCGAGAACCTGGTTCAGTACGCCGTTGTGGAAGTGGCGTGGAACTGTATAGATGTAGTTGGCGCTGATGGTGTGCCGCACGTCATAGTCCGCGGCACCGTAATTCAGAGAGCTCAGGCTGAGTGGATTGATCTGGTAACGGATGCTCGGGGCCGTGAGCAGGTTGAACGGTTCCAGACAGGCGTTCGAACAGGTGTCGAGCGCGTGCCCGAGCGTGTAGCTGAACTGCCCGCTGAAGTTCGCATTCGTGCGCCACCGGAACGAGGCGACCATGCCGTCGTAGTTGGAGTAGCTCTGATTGTTCAGTTCGCGGATTTCGCCGAATCGCGGATCGGGCACGGTGGTGGGGAGTCCCTGGAACCCGTTCGGGGCGTAAGCATTGCCAAAAAGCGTGGAACTCAGCTCGTCGTACCCGTGGTTGCCCACGTAGTTCAACGACACCAGGTACTTGCTGGTCAACGATTGCTGCACCTCCAGGTTCCATTCGTAGAACTTGGGGTTGTACAGCTCGTTGGGAATGGTATTGAAGGCCGGCTTCGTAAATCCCGGAACGGTGGCCTGTAATTGCGCCAGTGTGGCTCCGCCAGCAAACCCGCTGTTGAATGCGGCGGCCGAGTTTCCAACCTTCGCAAAAATACTGTTCGGGTTGTTGAGAGCCACCAGGCCGGTGGTCGTGGTAAAGGTGGTGACGGCCGGGCTGTTGGTGATCAGGCGGTCGGCCAGAACGGCCTGATACAGGTCGGTAAAGAAACCCACGCCCCCGCGGATCACGGTCTTCGGCGTCACGCTCCAGGCGAAGCCGATCCGTGGCTGAGGCACGATCGGTTCCACGCTTGGGAATGCATTCGACAGGCCCATGTGAATCGTGGTGTTGTACGGCGTCGTGGCGGAATGGGCGATCTGTCCGAAGGTGTTCAGCAGTTCGTTGAAGCAGCTCGCGTAGCAATTGATGTTGCTATTGCGGTCGAAGCGGAGAGTCAGCGTCAGCGTGAGGTTCGGCTTCACCTTCCACTCGTCCTGAGCATAGAATCCCAGAGTGTAGAGGCTGAGAGGCTCCGCTCCGATGTTCGCGAAGGCTTGCGTGTAGGTCGACGCCCCTGCGTCGAGCGAGCCGTTCACGAAGTCAGTCATGGAATTGAAGGTGAGCAGACCGCTGGTGTTCGCGCCGTAGGCGTAGGTGCTGATAAAGTTGCGGCGGACATTGACGCCGAACTTGATCACGTTGGTGCCGTGCGTGAGTGAGAAGTCATCGATCAACTGCCATTGGCGCACTTTGCGGCCGGCCGGATAGCGCTGATCCTGTCCGCCGAGCGAAGTGCCGGTGGCGTTGTTCGATGAGTAAAGGCCATCGGTGAAGGCCCACGTCGTGGGGAAGGCAGCGAGCGCGGTGTTGATATTCGGGGGCCCAAAGAGTGCGGAGTAGTATGAGCCCGAGAGTAGCAGTTGGTTCACCATGGTAGGACCGATCACACGGGTGTAGCCGAATTGCCCGCCGTACTGCGGCTGGACGCTGTTGGCGTTGAATGCCGGATTGATCGGATCCGTCCCAGTCGCCTGAACTCCGCGATCCATGTTGTAACGGAAGTAGAGACGATCTTTGTCGGTGACGTTGTAGTCCACTTTGGACGCGAGTAGCCATTCGGTGTTCAGGTTGTTGACCGTGCTGCGAAAGACATTGGCGCACGGCTGCGTGGTGCCGAAGCCTCCGCCCGTGAAATCGCCGCAACCCAAGGCGGGATCGATGCCCGCGTTGACCGGGGTGGCACGCGAAGATCCGGACGAATTGCCGTACAGATTGAATGCCGTCGTGTAGAAGGGCACCGCGGCAGGATTCTTGGTCTGCAGGTTATTCAGAACATAGCTGGCGAAGCTCGGCGATGGGATGTAAATCGGCCCGCCGCTAGGCAGCACGTAGCGAAGACCTTCGTTGTCGAAGAAGAAGAACAGCTTATTCTTGATGATGCGCCCGCCAAGCGAATCTTCCCATTCGTTCGACACCGAGAAGGGACGAGGCGTGGCCGTTGCGTTGTTGAAGAAGTCGTTGGCGTTCATGATCCCGCCGTTGTAAAACCAGCCCGCGTTCCCGTGAAATGCGTTGGTGCCCGACTTGGTGACGTAGTTTACCTGGGCGCCAGCCTGGCGTCCGTATTGGCCGGTGTAGCCGTTCATCACCACCGCAGCTTCCTGGACCTCATTCGAGCCGAGCGTCAGGTTGCTGGCGCCCGAGTTGTTGAGGTTCAGGTACGGGTCCATGTTGTCGGTTCCGTTGATGGTGAAGAGGTTCGATACGCCTGGCAGGCCAAATACGGTGAAGTTTCCATAACCGCCGCCGGTGCTGACGCTGACGCCTGGCGCGCTGAAGGCGTACGCGGTCATGTCATTACCCGGAGCCGGAAGATTGTTGAGTTGTTGCGCATCGAAAGTAGTGGCCAGATTGGCGTTGTCGGTTTGCGCCAGGGTGGCTGCTTCGGATACTTCGATGGTCGTGCTAGCCGAGGAGAGGGCCAACTGAACATCTACGACGGTCGCCTGACCCACTTGAACCTGCGTAATTTTCTGAGAGGTGGAGAACCCGGCGGTCTTGACCTCCACTTGGTATTGTCCAGGCGGCAACAGCGAAAAGTGATACTGCCCCTGCGCATTGGTTGTGGCGGTCTGTGAAGCTCCCGTGGCTTTGTTAGTCAAGTTTACTGTAGCGTTTGGAACGGCCGCGGAACTCGGATCCGTGACTGCTCCGGAAATGTCGCCAGTCGTTAGTGACTGGGCGAAGAGTGCCGGCGCCAGTAACGCCAGGCACGTAAGCGAGCGTAGTAGCCCCTTACATCTCACCCGTTCGATCATGATTTGACAAACCTCCGTCCGGCCTTTGGGCCGTAACCTTAACTCCCAGCAAGACGTGCTTTACCTGTCGAAGTTAGCAATCGGCGATCCACGGTTCCTTTAGTGACAGGCAGGACCAATTTTGGTATGAAATTGCTGTTTGTTAAGTCCGAAAGGCCGGTTTGTGTACCAGATCTGGGAGAAATGGCTACTGAAGGTTAAAGTTAATCGGTCGGAGTGAGCCGATTTCGCTAACTCTCACGTGCGGGCTGATACTGTCTCGCGAACACTCTGTCTCTTTACCGCCCCTTGCGACCGGAATGTCGCGTAAGATTTACGGTAAACAGGGCCAGTCAGACCAATTGAAGAGCGGCGAGGAGCCGTTACCGGATGGCGAGGGTCGCATGGCTATGGAATTCGGTAGAGAGTGGAGCCGATATTGCCGACATAAATCTTGGTTTCATAGAGGAAGGGCACGACGCCATTCTGCTGGGAACGGGCAAATAGCTCGCCTAGCGCCGCTGTGATTTGTGCGTGCGAATCCGTACCGGGCGCCGGCGCATACGATGAGGAATCCAGGCGCCCCAGCAACCCATCCAGATCGAAGTACTGCGCGTTCGGCATAGCCTCGAGCTTCCATTGGCCCGGTCCGAAGAACTCGTCCATGACGCCGGCGTCCATACGCCGGTGGTCCACCTGCGCATACTCGGTCGAATAGCGATTGAGGAGCGCCTCGTACTCCTCGAGAAAGCGCCCCTCCACCAGGCGTTCGTTCCAGACGAGCACGACCCAGCCAGGCGGCCTCAGGATCCGGCGAAACTCGGCACGGGCGGCCGCGGCATCGAACCAGTGGAACGCCTGACCGGCGGCAACCAGATCAATGCCCGCCGCCGGCAGGCCGGTCTGCTCGGCTCGTCCCTCGACACTGTGGAATTTCCCCTCACCAGCCAGCAATCGTTCCCCCGCATGGCGCATCTCGGCATTCGGCTCCACTCCCCACACCTCGCATCCAAATCGCAGGAACAGCTGTGCCAGCAGACCGGTACCTGACCCGATATCGGCGATCCGCGCTCCAGGCCGCAGTCCGCATTCGCGCTCCAGCATAGGAATGACCCCATCTGGGTAGGAGGGCCGGTAGCGGATATAGTCGGCCACGCGCGAGGAAAATCGTCCCGTTGGATTTACGTCCATGCTTACAATGATTCCATGAATCGTCAGCCGCACATCGTGGTTGTGGGCAGCGCCAACGTCGATCTGACCACGTTCACCGATCAGTTCCCGCGACCGGGTGAGACAATTTTCGGGCGCGAGTTTCACTTGGGATTCGGCGGGAAGGGCGCCAATCAGGCGGTGGCCGCGCGGCTGTGCGGCGCACGGGTGTCGATGGTGGCCCGCCTGGGTGACGACCTCTTCGGCGCGGCGACCATCGAGAACTTCACGTCGCGAGGAGTGGATGCAAGCCGCGTTCTGATTACCCCTGGAGTGTCGAGCGGCGTCGCGCCGATCTTCGTCGATAGCGCCGGACAGAATCGCATCCTTGTGGTAAAAGGCGCGAACGACCGGCTGCTGCCGGCCGACGTCGATGCCGCGGCCGACCTGCTGCGCAGTGCGGATTGTCTGGTGCTGCAACTCGAGATCCCCATCGAGACGGTCTACTACACGCTGGTCTTCGCACGGCGCCACGGCATTCGCGCGGTGCTGAATCCCGCCCCCGGTCAGTCGCTCGATCTGGCTGCAGCGGCCAATGCCGATTACGTCATCCCCAACGAGACCGAAGCGGAGGCGCTGAGTGGAATGCCGGTCCGCAGCCTGGATGAGGCGCGCTCCTGCGCGGCACATCTGCTCGACGGCGGACTGCCGCGCGTGATCATCACGTTGGGCGCGAATGGCGCGTTGTGCGCGGGAGCGGAGGGCAGCCGCCACATTCCGGCTCATCCCGTGCAGCCCGTGGACACCACCGGAGCCGGCGATGCGTTCATCGGGAGCTTCGCGTGCTTCCTCTCGGCGGGGTGCGACGAGTCTGAAGCGATTGCTCGCGCCAATGTCTACGCCGCGCTTTCGACGCTGTCGGTGGGCACTCAGATGTCTTTCGTTACGATCGAACGATTCCAGGAGGCCTGGGAATCGCGCTGAGCTCTTGGGTGCAAGGAGGGCAGTCGAGAATCTTCGGGCAGACTTGGTAAACACCCGAAAAGTCTCGACAAAAGTGTCGAGACGGCAAAGAAGAGTCTTTGCGCCACGCTTAGCGCATCGTTTCATGCAACGAGCCGCGCGCGTTAGCAAGCGTCTGGCGATACGTCGGCGGACTTCTCGAACCACCCACTTAGCTTAGTCAGTGTGCCGCGGCGCAGGCCAGTTCTTCGGCCAGCTTCTGGCCGCTCTCATCAGCCATAGCCGCCTCGCGGAGTTTCTTCAGGCGCGCTGCCGCGTCATTGCAGGAACGCAATTGCGGGAGCGCCTGCATCACCGCCACGAAATTCCGAACCCCTCGCTCGTGCGTGTCGCCGTACCCTTTAAGGAGGCGCGGGCACTCGGCCACTTCGCAGGCGAGCGCGTAGTTCTCGGCGGCGAGGGGCGGAATCAGGGCGAGCCACTGGCGGATCTGCTCCTGTTCTCTAACGAAGCGCAAAGAACGGCGGCGCATCGGGCGCAGGCAGGCCAACAGATAGAGCTGAAGAAATCCTCGAATGGATGTGGTCTCGACGACTTTGCCGTGCCCCGCCAGGCGCGCCACCATACTCGTCGCCCAACGCGTCGCCAGGAGCCATCGCCCGAGCGATGCGGGCAGGATATCAGCGAATTCGCCCACGCGGGGGTGCAGGAATTCGTGAATGCGGACCAGTTGTCCGGGGCCCGCCTTCACCTCACGATGGACACGCCCGAAGCGCGCCGCGCGGACCTTCAAATCGGCCACGCGAATTGCGTCCTCGTAGGACATCCAGAGCGCCAGATACCGGGCGGTCTCACGCAATAGCGTCCCGTCACGGTCGGCCGTGCGGATGGGCTGCAGGAGTTCCAGATACTCCTCGGCGTAACGCTTGTCCTGATAATCGGCGAGGCGCTCGACGGCGGACCGGATGACGTCAGGGTCTGGAACTGGAAGGTCGCGCGCGCGAACCTCTCCACTGCGTTCGAAAGCGCGGAGGCTCGCGTCGACGCCTACTCCCCCTCGTCGAATCGCATCTTGGAACCGCTCGCGGGGAAAGGGCAACGCTTCCGTCGCAGCGAGCGCACCGAAGAGTGCGGCACTGATCACGCTGCCGCAGTCGCGCGCGATCTCGGCGAAATCGGCGGCGACCAATCGCTTAGCCGCGGCGCGTATGCCTTCCAATAGCGACTCGGCGTCCACCCTGCCATCACCGATCGCAGTCCGCTCCGTCATCGAATAGACGCGATGCGTGGAGGCAATCAGCGTCGTCCGATCGGGCGTCACCAGATTGCGTTGTACGGCGCGACCGGCCTCCATCAGTTCCGACGCCACCACGATGTCGACTTCGCCGGGTACCGGCATCAGCGCCAGCACTGGATCTTTCCCGGCCGCGCGGACGGCCGCTTCCGGGAACAGTTCGATGTAATAGATCGTGGAGCCGGTTCGCTGCGCAACCCCCGGCACCGAGGTGGTCTGCGCATAGTAACCGCCGTGCTCAGCCAGGTCGACGATCCAATCGGCGAGGACACCGCCGCCCTCACCTCCCATGGCCAGGATCGCAATCGTGATGGCGCGCGGCGGCATGTCGATCAGGTTCGCGCCATGCGGCGCTGGAGAAATCCGATGAAGGCGAGGCGGACGCGCGCCACAAATCGTTCCCACGCGCTCGGATTGGTGACGATATCGGCGCGGTAAAACGACGGACAGAGTACTGCCGCGTGTGCCACCTCGCCGCAGAGACCACAGCCAACGCAACTATCGATCACGGTGGCGACGGGATCGGGCCGCAACGGATCGGGATTCGGCCGGATGGTCAGCGATGGGCAGCCGGAGAGCCGGATGCAGGAGTGGTCGCCGGTGCAGGTGTCCTCGTCGACGCCGAATTTCTGGCGCACCACACGTTGCCCTTCGCTCGCGGCCTTGCGAGCCTGCGGCTCCAACCGCCGCTGCCGGTTCAGCATGCACTCGCTCTGCGCCACCAGCACCTTGGGACCTTTCTCCCTGGTGGTGAGTGCTTCGCGAAGCACATCGCGCATGCCGGCGACGTCGTAAGTGCGGGCGATGGTGCGCACCCATTTCACTCCCACGCCGCGGACCGCGCCCGCAATCGAAAGACGTGTCGTGCGAATCGGATTCTCGGCTTGCGAGGACGGGATGTCTTGCCCTCCCGTGGCCGCGGTGTAACTGTTGTCTACCACCACCAGCAGGCTGTCGGTCTGATTGAATACCGCGTTGCCCACTCCGCTGGTCAGTCCGTTGTGCCAGAAGCCGCCATCGCCCATGATGCTGATGGTGCGGCGATCGGTCTCGCGAGTGTTGAACGCTGCGGCGCCGGCCCATCCGAGGCCGTACCCCATGGTGGTGGCGCCGATATTGAATGGCGGAAGAATCGAGAACAGGTGACAGCCGATGTCGCAACTGACATGGTGCGATCCGAGTTCCCGCTCCACGAGTTTCAACGCGGTGAAGATGGGCCGCTCGGGGCATCCGGTGCAGAACGATGGCGGACGTGGATGCACCTGGCGGTCGAGAGCCTCCATTGCGGCCGGGCGTGGCTGGGGGCGCACCACGGAGGGCAGCCGATCGCGCTGAATGAAGCGCGGTGCGTACAGTTCGACGAACTCGAGCACGCCGCGAGTCACCACTGCGGCCGTGTACTCGCCGGCCATTGGCAGGAGGTCCTTGCCATGTACTTTGGTGCGGAGTCCGGCCTTGCGGAGGATGCTGTGCAGATTCTGTTCCAGGAAGTCGGGCTGCCCCTCCTCGATCAGCAGTACGCCGCGCTTTGTGGCGCAGAAGCGTTGGATCTCGTCATCCACCAGCGGGTAGGTCACGTTCAGAACGTACAGCGGGACTTTGGTATTCCCGAAGGCATCGGAGAGTCCGAGCAGTTCCAGCGCGCGAATGGTGGTGTTGTACATGCCGCCTTGCAGGATGATGCCGAAGTCCTCCGCGTCGGGAGAGAAGAACTCGTTTAGAGCATGATCGCGAATGTACGACTGCGCGGCTGGCCATCGCTTCTCGATCTTCTCGCGTTCGTGCAGGTAGCTGGAGGGCGGCAGCACGATGCGGCTTACGTCTCGCACGGGATGCTCCATTGCGTCCTTCAGCGTGAACGTGGGACGCACATTGTCGCGGGCGACGAAGCGTCCATGCACGTGACAGGCGCGAATACGCAGTTCGAGGATGACGGGAGTGTGGCTGGCCTCGGAGAGCGCGAATCCATGCTCCACGGCGCGCACGATCGACGGGAGGTTGGGTCGCGGATCGAGCAGCCAGATCTGCGACTTCATCGCGAAAGCATGCGACCGCTCTTGCATGATGCTGGAGCCTTCGCCGTAGTCCTCTCCCACGATAATGAGGGCGCCGCCGGTCACGCCTCCCGACGCGAGGTTGGCCAGTGCGTCGGAGGCGACGTTGGTTCCCACGGTGGACTTAAAAGTCACGGCGCCGCGCAAGGGGTAGTGCACTGAAGCGGCCAAAGTGGCCGCGGCGGTGGCTTCGGAGGCGCTGTGCTCGAAGTGGACGCCTAATTCCTCGAGGATGTCGTTGGCGTCGGTGAGGACGTCCATCAAGTGGGAGATGGGCGCGCCCTGATATCCGGCGACGTACGAAACACCGGATTCGAGGAGCGCCTTGGTGACCGCGAGGATGCCTTCGCCGTGGAACGGTTCGCCGGCACCGAGACGCAATTTCTGGACCTCGCGTTTGAAGGAGCGTTCCGCCATGCCGTTCCTTACTTTATACCGGTTTGGCGAACGAAACGTTGACGCGCCGCTCTATTTTTGGTCCTTCTTCTGGCCGCCGAAAATCCTCTTCAGGCGGTTCAGCAGGCCCTTCTTCTGCGGGTCGTTGCTGTCCCCATTGTCAGGCTGCTGCGTTCCGCCCGGGTCCGGTTCCTGGCGCGCACGACGCCCAGAGGCATTGCCGCTGGAGACGGTGCCGTCGCCCGAACTCCCGCTGATGCGCAGCGAGGTATCGCGGGTTGGTTGCTGTTGCGATACCGGCTTTTCCGAAGGCGTGTCCCATCCGGTGATGACGGTTCCTGGCCGGCCCGAACCATGGAGCGGGCAGGATCCCACTGGTTCGGTGCCGGCGATGTATTCTTCACGCCGCGTGGTGGGGCAGGCCGGAGTGGCCGGCATTCCGGAGAGAGGATCGATCTCGATCGAAGTAATTCCGTCGGGAGGGATGAAGGGTCTGGTGTCGCGATACTCGCGGTAATCGAGGGCGCGCTTCATGAACTCCATCCAGATCGGAGCAGCCGACTTGGCGCCTTCGATCTCGAGATCCCGATTGTCGTCAAATCCCACCCATACTACGCAGAGTAGCTCCGAAGTGTATCCCGCAAACCAGCCATCGCGCGAAGTGCCCGTTTTGCCCGCGGCCGGAACGTTGAAGCCGTAGTGGGCGCGAGCACCGCCGGCAGTACCCGTGCGCAGAACCTCCTGCATCAGGCTCGTCATCAGGTACGCCACACGCGGATCGAGCGCGCGTTTGGTTTCCGCCTTGTCTTTATACGGGACCTTGCCGTCCTGCGAACGTACCATCGAGATAAAAAACGGCCGCACGAGAGTGCCTTGATTGGCAAACATCGTATAAGCGCCGACCGCTTCGAGCGGGGTGATGTCGTAGGACCCCAGGGCCACCGCGGGAGTTGGACGAATCCCATTGTTCATGCCCGCCCGAAGGGCCATCTCCACCACTCGGTTATAACCCACCATCTCCGCCACCTTGACGGCCGGGATGTTCAGCGAATGCGCCAGCGCTTCGCGCAGAGTGACGTCGCCGCGGTAGCTCTTTTCGAAATCGCCCGGCTCATAGGCGCGGCCGTTATCGAACCAGAAGGTGGTAGGCTCATCCTGCACGATGGTGCTGGGAGTCAGGATGTGGGCGCTGCCGTTGACGCCGGTCTCCATGGCGGCTGCGTAGACGAAGGGCTTGAAGATCGATCCCGGTTGGCGATGCGCCAGGATGTGGTTCAGTTGGCTCATGCCGTAACTGCGGCCGCCCACCAACGCCTTCACCGCTCCGGTCTTGGGGTCGACTGCAATCAAGGCCACCTGCGGATCGGGCGGAGTCTGGCCCTTGAATCGCTTCTGCTTGCGGATCTGCTCATCCACGTTCTGCATACCAAGGCGCACCGCTTCGGCTGCCGAACGCTGCAAACGCATGTCGAGCGTGGTGTAGATACGAAACGCATTCGCTTGGAAGTTCTCTTCGCGGAACTTGTCCTGCAGCATCTCGTTGATCATGTCGACAAAGTAAGGCGCCTCAATCGACTGCGCTCCGCCCTTGGCCACGGTGAGGGGCGCCTCAATGGCAAGCGCGTAATCGCGATCGGAGATATAGGCGTTGGTGCGCATCAAGCCGAGGACGATGTTCCGCCGTTCGCGGAGGCGGTCGGGATGGCGGAACGGGTCGAAATTGGCAGGCGATCGAGGAATGCCCGCGAGTTCGGCGGCTTCCGGCAAATTGATCTGGCTGAGATCTTTTCCCAGATAGGCTTCCGCCGCCTGTCCGAAACCGCGAATATTGTAGGTCCCGCGCCATCCCAGGTCGATCTGGTTGGCGTAGTCTTCGAAGATCTCTTCCTTGGACAGCTTCTGCTCGAGCTGCAAAGTGATCATCACTTCGGCGAGCTTGCGTTTCCAACGCTTGTCCGTAGTCAGGAAGAACATGCGCGCCAGCTGCATGCTCAGCGTGGAAGCGCCCTGCGCGTTACGTCCTTCTTTCAGATCGACATAGAACGACTTGATGATGCGGAAGGGGTCGAACCCCCCATGTTGGAAGAACCGCTTATCCTCGGCTGAGGTGAGCGCCTGAACCAGGACCTCGGGGATGTCGCGGAATTTCACCATGCGGCGCTTTTCGCGGCTCGGACCGCTCAGGTTGGTGATGAGCTGCGGTTCGAGCTGGTACTGCGTGCGTGGGGTGTTGTCCTGGAGCGAGATGATCTGCGAGATTTTGCCGCTGGAGAATTTGATGACTCCGGGCTCCTGCTCGAAGTAGGATTCCTTGCCCGGGAAGACAGAGATCGAATTCGGCTGCATCTGGTAGGAGCCGATGGGGTTCGACCGCGACTCGTTATACCCGCTGCGGTGCAATTCGGCGGCAATCTCGTTCGGGGTGATGGTATCCCCCACCGAAACCGCTTCGGGTGCCGCCAACAGCTTAGCAGTATTGGCAAATGGGCCGGCGCGCAACTTTTCGTCGATCACCCGGGCGTATACATAGTAGAAATATGTAAAAACGCCAACCCCGAGGATGATCACCAGCGCCATCGCCAGGATCATCATCCGGCCGCCGCGCCCAAGCAGGAATCGCACCACGCCGTTGTTGGTGGGGACCCGGACCTTCATCTCCCGTTTAGGCTTGGCGACTGTTCGTGGCACTACATTTAATTCTCTCATAGTGAGACGAGGTTCCCCCATCGTCGGGTACAAACGAGCGTGCGGCTGAAGTGCCTAACGGCTGCCAGCGCCAGGGTAGAAGTGGAGATTCACGGTGTACCCGGGAAGGTCGACCTTCACAAAGTACCGTATATCGATACGCATTCCGGCCTGCCCATGGGTTACATGCACTTCGTCTTCCGAGATGGGAAGTTCCAGTTCACGTGCCTTTTCCGTGACGGCGGTCCGCAATTGATCGTCGGACTTCGTCTGGTTTTCGGCACGCTGTGTCACATCTGACACGAAACTCTGAAGCTCGAAGTTACGCAGATAATACGGAGCAAAGATCGCCAGAAAGAAGAGAAGAGTCGCCAGAATCAGAAAGCCAGCAGCCAGACGCCACCGCGGGACACGGTTCACGACGGCTCGCCGGGATCCTTACTGGCCGCGCAAAGTTCCTCCCAGATATCGTCGGAATGCGGGGTCCACTCGGCGTTCGTTCCCGAAATCTGAAATTCATCCTCCTTTAACGTGCCGTGACCGTACGGGCAGATGTATTCGATTTTCGGAAGTCCGAGCTGCAGCATGGAACTCCACGACCCCGTCTCAACTGGCATGCGGAGCCGGCGCAGGCAGACGCGGCAGCGATAGCGCTGATCCCAGATGATGACGTAGCAGGCAGCGGAAGAAACCAGGAACCATCCCAAAACGGCGAGGGTATACCCCAGATCGTACCCGAAACGCGGAGGGATGTAGGCGAAGCGGCTTGGGTGGGTTGGAACCAGCCGGCTGACTGCCAGCAGTAATCCGTAGAGTGTCGCCCCGGCAATCACGAACTTGGCCGCGAAATACGCCCAGTAGCGCATACAAATTAGACTCCCAGTCCCCGTAATTAGTTTCTAACTTACCACAGGGTAAAGAGAGCGGGCAGATCAACCTTGGATAGGTCCGGATGTGGGGTACTGGTGTACTGTCGGCGAGCAGGGCTCGACTCCCTGGCCCCTTTGCCTCTTGCTTCCCCAATCCTGATCCTCAACCCCTGCTTCTCGTGGTCCGTTATAATTGACGCATGTTGACGCCCACCGAAAAAATCTGGCACAACGGCCGCTTCATCCGATGGGAAGAAGCGACCATTCACGTTCTCTCCCACGTGGTGAGTTATGGCAGCTCGGTATTTGAGGGAATCCGATGCTACGCCACACCCGCGGGCCCGGCGATCTTCCGCCTTCGCGAACACGTTCGCCGCATGGTAGATTCCGCTCGGATTTACCGCATTGAGAACCTAGGCTACTCCTCCCAGGAGCTTGCCGACGCCATGCTGGAACTGGTACGCGTCAACCATATGGATGCCTGCTACATCCGCCCGATCGCTTTCCGCGGCTACGGAGAGATCGGGGTCAATCCGTTAAAGAATCCTATTGAGGTCTACATCGCCTGCTGGAGCTGGGGCAAGTATCTCGGCGAAGAAGCGCTCGCGGAGGGGGTGGACGTGTGCGTCTCCAGTTGGACGCGCATGGCGCCCAATACCCTCCCGGCACTCGCCAAAGCCGGCGCCAATTACATGAACTCGCAGTTGATCAAGATGGAGGCGTTGACGAACGGGTACAGTGAAGGCATCGCGCTCGATTCCGCCGGCCACGTGAGTGAGGGCTCGGGCGAAAATATCTTTCTGGTCCGCGATGGCAAAATCCATACGCCGCCTCTGGGTGCTTCAGTTCTGCCCGGAATCACGCGAGATAGCATCCTGACCCTGGCGCGCGAACTCGACATTCCAGTGGTGGAGACGATCGTTCCGCGCGAGATGCTGTATATCGCCGACGAAGTCTTCTTCTCGGGGACGGCCGCGGAGATCACCCCGATCCGGTCGATCGATCGCATCACGATCGGTAAGGGACGACGCGGTCCGATCGCCGAGCAGTTGCAGAAGGAGTTCTTCGGGATCATCAACGGCACGCGGCCCGATACGCACGGCTGGCTTTCGCCGGTTCATGCGCGCCAGACCGCGCAGGTATAGCGCGGCAGTTTTGCTTCGATGAGGTCTACGCAGCCGGATGACTACCTCCCCCGAGATTTGCCACCCCGGCTGCGCAGCCATTTGATGGACTCTCTCTTTTTAGCGCGAGCAGCGCGCGAAATCCACACCGATCTGCGATTCCCGTACTCCTTTTCAACAAGTTTCTGGCGCAATGGGTGCTTGCACTTACGATCCAACGCGTGTGGCAAAGTTGTGAATAAAACATCGCGTTCGGGATGTGTTGGATGAAGATCACGGGCCGGGGCCTTCTGGCCGGAAACACCATCGAAATTGCGTTCACCGATTCGATTTCGTCGGTGGCAATTGCGGCCACGCAGAAGGATGAATACATCGCACCCGGCTGGATCGATCTTCAGGTAAATGGGTTCGCGGGAGTCGATTACAATCATCCGGGAACTTCGCACGCGGAGATCGCGCGCTCCATCCATGTGCTTTATCGCACCGGTGTGACGCGCTTTTATCCGACCGTGATCACGGGCTCCCCGGAGGATATGGAAGGCGCGCTGCGAAACCTCGCGCAGGCCAAAGACTCGCTGCCGGAAGGTGATTCGATCGAAGGGCTCCACGTCGAAGGCCCCTATATCAGTGGGGAGGACGGCCCTCGAGGCGCCCATCCAAGGCGGTGGGTGCGGCCGCCGGACTTCGACGAGTTTCAGCGATGGCAGGATGCCACTCAGCATCGTGTTCGCATCGTGACGCTTTCGCCGGAATGGCCGGGAGCGCCTGCCTTTATCGAGAAGGTGGCGGCGGCCGGCGCAGTCGTGGCAATCGGTCATACGCAGGCGAGTGCCGGACAAATCGCCGATGCCGTCGGCGCGGGCGCGACGCTCTCCACGCACCTCGGAAACGGAGCTCATTTCGTACTGCGGCGCCATCCTAATTACATCTGGGATCAGCTCGCAGACGACCGCCTCATGGCCGACTTCATCGTCGATGGCATCCATCTGGACGCCAGCTTCGTCAAGGTGGCGCTGCGGGCGAAGGGCATCGAGCGATCGGTGCTGGTGACGGATGCGGTCGCTCCTGCCGGCTCCGCGCCCGGGCGCTACCGGCTCGGTGAACAGGAAGTCGATCATACGGCGGACGGGCGTGTGGTGCTGGCAGGTCAGGATCGCCTGGCGGGCAGTGCGCTGCGCATGGATCGCGCGATCGGGAACGTGGTGAGGTTGGCTGGGATCTCGCTAAAGGATGCGGTTCGCATGGCGACTACGAATGCCGCGCGCGCAGCTGCAATCGCTGGCCGAATGCGCGGATTAGAGTCTGGAGAGCGCGCCGATTTCGTGCAGTTTCGCTTCGACGAGCGGACATCCCACGTCGAGATGATCTCGACGTGGGTGTCCGGCCGCGAGGTCTTCAGAACTGCAACTTTGCCCCCAATTGAATATTCCGATTCCCACTCGCGCTCGTAATATTCCCGAACGACGAGGTGCCCAATGTCGCCGCGGGATTATTGAAGTTGGTGTGATTGAAAAGGGCGAACGTCTCGACGCGGAATTGGAATTTCAACCGCTCCTTGATCGGAAAATTCTTGAACAAGGAGAGATTGAAAGTCTCCGCGCCTGGGCCGTGTAACAGATTGCGGCCGGCGCTACCATACGCGAAGTTCGTCGGCACGATCGGGTAGAGATCCTGCACCGTGAAAGCTGTCGCATCGATACATCCCACCAGGTGCCCGCGTCCGCAGTTGTCGCTTGGCTGATGCACCCAGTCCGGCCGGTACGTGCCGCCGGCGCCGGTATTCGCCGTGTCCGTCCCGGTGGAGACGTTGAACGGGAAGCCGGTTTGAAGGGTGATGATTCCGTTGCCCTGCCACTTGGTGAAGATGCCCTTCAGCACCGGATTGGATACCGCGAAGAACGGTATGTCGTAAACGAAAGTGCCCACAAAGCGATGACGGACGTCCCAGTTGGAATTGCCGTAGTCGAGCTTCCACAGGTACGGATCCATCGGCGCGCCGCCGCCGTTGGAATCGGTCGAGACGTCCAGGGTATGCGACCAGGTGTAGCTGGCGAGCACTTGGAGTCCGCGCGCCAGGCGTTGGCGGTAGATCAGGCTCAGGCTCTCGTAGTTCGCGATCTCGTCGGTGTTGATGGTGCGGATCACGCCGAACAGCGGATTCGGGCGGCGGCTGTTGACCGCGCCGGGACCCGGCAGCAGAGGCGTGTTGTTGTAGTAACTGCGGTCCAGGTGATACGAGTGCGACCCGAGGTATTGCAACTCGAAGCCGCCGCCGTTCCAAACCTGGCGCTCCAGTCCGGCGCTCCACTGGTTCATGCGCGCGGTCGGCTGATGATAGGGATCCGTGACGATGGTGCCTGCCGTAGGCGCCGACGGGCAAACTCCCGCCGAGAATGGGTTGGTTAAGGTCGGCACGGTGAGCCCGGACGAGGAGGAATAGGTGCAGGTCAGGATCGTGGTGTAGGGCGGATTCGTGTTCAGGAAGGTGTAGCTGTTGGTCTGATTGGGATTGTAGTAGATGCCGCCGCCGGCCCGGAATACGGTCTTCTCGTTGAATCGATACGCAAGGCCCAGACGTGGCGCCCAATCTTTATGGTTGGGCGCGGTGAAGTGGTAGCCCGGAGTACCTCCCACCAGAGCGGTCTGAGTCGGATTCAGTTCCGTGGCGATGCCGTTGATGGTGTAGGCCACCGTCGGCAGTTCGTAGCGGATTCCGTAGTTCAAAGTGAGCTTGCGCGATACTTGCCACTTGTCGAGGAAGAAGAAGCCGTCGCGCCATTCCGCCACTCGGCCTCGTACTTCTGGTCCGGGCGTAGCAAATGACTGCGGCACCCCGAGAATGAAGTCCGCGGGCGCGTATCCGGTGAGCGTCCCGTTGAACGTGAAGGTGCCGCGCGCGCTGTTGACTGCGGCGCGCCCGGTTGCCAGCCTGCGAAACTCGGCGCCCGCCATGAAGTTGTGCGAGCCGTGGCTCCAACTGATCTGCTCCGACACTTGTACCGTGCTGTCGTTCTGATACCAGTTGCTGCTGGCGTTGTTAAGGCCGTTGAATCCCGTAATGTTGAAGTCGGGGATGCCGGGATTGTTGTACGCTGAGTCGCCGTTAAAGCCAGCGATTCCCAGACTGGTGCCGACGCTCGTCTGGTTGGCGCTGGCGAAGGGGTTGAGGGTCGCTGTGTTCAGAAAGAAGCGGCCCACGCGAAAATCGTTCACCAGGTTCGGCGTCAGCGTATGCGTGTACCCCAGCGTGTAGTTGGTAGTGGTGACCGGTACGGTGCTGGCGTTGATTGGAATTGCGCTTCCCGCGAATACCGACTCGCTCTGATAATGTGCGCGCGCATACAGCCGGATGCGGTCTCCGATGTTCTGGTCGATGCGGTCCACCGTCTGGTTTGTAGTGATAGTGGTAGGCACCGGGACGGAGTAGTTACTCGCAAGGCCCGGCAAGTTCGTCCCAGGATAATATTGCTGCAGCTTCAGCACGATCGGCGAAATGCGCGAAGCGGGAATGATGTTGCCCGCAAACGGCGTGTTGCCGTTCAACGGATCCTTGATCGCGCCGCCGGTAATACTGCCCGCCGGGACCGCAGAGAAATCCCCGGTGAAGAACGCCGCCGGCATCGACGTGGACAGCGAGGTCGCCTGCTGCACCAGGCGATAGCCTTCATAAGATGCCATGAAGAAGGTCTTGTCTTTGCCGTTGTAAAGTTTGGGGATGTAGACCGGCCCGTCGAGTTCGAAGCCGAACTGGTTCTGCCGCAGCGGTGGCTTGGCGGCGGTGGGATTCGCCGGTGTCGGCAAGGTAAAGAAGTTGCGCGCGTCCAGCACCTGGTTGCGGAAGAACTCCACCAGCGCTCCATGTACCTGGTTGGTGCCCGACTTGGTCACCATATTAATGTGCACACCCAGGTATGCCCCATATTGTGCAGAGTAAGTTCCAGTCTGGACCTCAACCTCCTGCACCGATTCCACCATGGGCCGGGTGGGCGTGGTGGTAATCAGGTTATTCATGATGCTGATGCCGTCGAGCGACATGCTGTTCTGGATTTCGCGAGTACCGGCGCCGTTGAAGTCCTCGCCCGGCGGAGTTCCGGTAGCGGCTGACTTGGTTCCTTGCAGAACGCCAGGCGTAGTGATTGCGATTGCCATAGGGTCGCGGCCGGCCTGCCCGCTCAGAGGCAAATCGGCGACGTTGCTGATGACTTCCGAGACGGTGGCGTCGTCGGTTTTGATGGCGCTGGCGGTTGCCTGCACGGTGACCGATTCCACGACGTTGCCGATCTTCAAAGTGACATCGTTGCGGACTACCTGGTTGATGTCGACGTGGACGCGAGTCACCCTCGTGATCTCAAACCCGGGATGCTCGACTTGGATGTTGTAGTCGCCCACTGCGACGAATTGGAGATTGTAGTAACCCTGTTCCGAGGTGATGGCGGTATAGGCGTCGTGGGTACCGCTGTTCACGGCGGTAACTTTAGCGCCGGGAACAGTCTTACCGCTGGCGTCGGTTACTGTGCCGACGAGAGAGGTTGTCGTTGCAATTTGGGCGCCAGCGGGGAAGGCTAACGCGGAAAGAAAAAAAACGGCGGAAGCAAAGCGCGTTTTCATGAACACCCCATGGTTTTGAGATGCCCTTCATAATACAGGAAAACTGTCATATAGGGATGCGTTTTTCTTGGCGTGAACGTTGGCGATGCGCGGCCGAATCTGCGAGAATAAAAACAACTTCCCCCAGGAATGTAAGGAACCCTTATGCGTCCTGCTTGCGCACTTCTTTGTTTTTCCGTTCTGCTAACCCTCTTGACGAACTGCCAGTCGAAGACCGTCGCGTCTGCCGATAGGAGCAGTACCGCCAGCTCGGCAAAAGCGGCGCCGCCGACGCCAGTTCCGCCACCCGCTGCCGGTGACGCGGGCACTCCCTCATCCATCACTTCGGAGAAGGCCGCCGAGAATCCGCTTCCGGGAATGCCGCCCCTGACCGATCCCCACGATATCTATGCGGCCGATCACCCCAATATGCTTAGCCCCGCGGTGCGTGATTTCGTTCCGCGTATCTATGTTCCCAATACCGAGAGCCATACCGTAGACGTGATCGACCCCGCCACCATGAAGGTGGTCGACCACTTTCCGGTGGGGCGGCAACCGCAGCACGTCACGCCGTCGTGGGACATGAAGACGCTTTGGGTGCTCAACGACAAGGGCAACAGCCTCACCAAGATCGATCCCAAGACCGGCAAGAAAGGGAAGACCATTCCTGTACCGGATCCTTACAACATGTACTACACGCCCGACGGCAAATTCGCCATCGTAGTGGCGGAGCAGCGCATGCGTCTGGAATTCTTCGATGCCGCCACCATGAAGCTGGTCAATGCGGTCTATGTGCCGTGCAAGGGCGTGGATCACATGGACTTCTCCCCCAATGGCCGCTATCTGATCGCCAGCTGCGAGTTTGCCGGCGCGGTGATCAAGGTGGATGTCGAGAAGCAGAAGCTGATCGCCAAGCTGCCGATTCATCCCGGCGGGATGCCTCAGGACGTCAAACTATCGCCCGATGGCACGGTCTATTACGTCGCCGACATGCATGCGGATGGCGTGCATTTGATCGATGGCGAAGCCTTCAAACAGATCGGCTTCATTCCCACAGGCAAGGGCGCGCATGGCCTGTACGTGAGCCGCGATTCCAAGTGGCTGTACGTATCGAATCGCGGTGAGGGCAGCATTTCGCTGATCGATCTCGCGACTCGTAAGGTCCACACCAAGTGGCAGATTCCCGGGCCGCCGGCGAGTCCGGATATGGGCGGCGTCTCCGCCGATGGCAAAGTGCTGTGGTTGGCAGGGCGGTACAATTCCGAGGTCTATGCGATCGATACGGACAACGGCACGCTGCTCGCTCGCATCCCCGTCGGTCATGGTCCTCACGGATTGTGTGTGTATCCGCAGCCCGGAAGATACTCCTTGGGACACACCGGCATTTTCCGCTAATTGGCGCACGCGAACGGTGAGAGGGGAAAGAGCGGCGGGCCAGATCCGCTGAAGAGCACGGCCCGCCGTTGTAAGGGAAGGCGATTTTCGAAAGCGCGAGGGACGGACGGGATCACAGTCACCTGCGCCGTGGACGCTATTCCGCGCAAATCAACCGGATCGAGCAAGCGGCTCTCTCGTCTCGCGTCCGGTCCCTCTGTAGTGAAAGACGCCACGACTTGCAGTTTCGACGGGGCGAACTTTGTCAAGATTTGTTAAGGCCCGAGTCCCCTGCGAGCCGCGCGCGTCCGCAAGCGATCTTGACTGCTTTTAGCGGCGTGCTGGCAACGCTCCCTCACGGTCGCGGCTCGTAAGCTACCCAAACACGTTCGCGCGATACGTGCGCTTGCGAGCCGCGCGCGTGAGCAAGCGATGTGACGAGCCGCGCGCGTAAGCAAGCGGACTATGGCCCGGGCGCCCAGTAGCCGGGACGCCAGGAGAGATGCAGATTGCGGCGCCCCACCAGTTTCACCTGGACCCGGTGATACTTGCCGTCGCGTTCCACATTACTGGGGCTGTAGGCCAGGACGTACTGATTGCGCAGTTCCAGTCCAACCTGGGAAGCTGCTCCCGGCAGTTCACTGGCGCTCTGAATCGCCAGGTGGCGGCCGCCGGTCTGCTCCGTCATCTCTTCGAGCAACTTCGGGCCGCCGCGCTCCTCCTCGGGCAGCACCGCCGCGCCTGGAGCGTAGATTCCGATCGCGTACATCCACACATTACTCTCGCGTAACGTCTTCCGAAGGTCGGCCTGGGTGTAGCGGCTGTCGTTCTCGCCGCCATCGGAGATCACCAACAAGGCGCGCCGCGGGTTCCCGGCGTGCTGCATATAGTGAAGTGCCAGGTAGACGGCATCCACCAGCGCCGTTTTACCGTGCGAGCCGGTGAAGGCGAGCTTGTTCTGGATGTCGCCAGGCGATTGCGTGAAGGGGACCGCAAGTTCCGCTTTGTCCTGAAAGTTCACCAGGAAGAATTCGTCATTGGGATTGGCGCTTTTTAGAAACTCCGCCACTGCCTCGCGTGCCTTACCCAGCTTGCTGGCCATGCTGCCGCTGGCATCGAAGACGATGCCGATGGAGATCGGCGCATCGTCGTTCGAAAGCCGCAGCACGGTCTGCTCATTCTGCCCGTCGAAGATGCGGAACTCTCCCGCGGCAAGTCCTGTGACCAGCCGATTCTTGGGGTCGGTGACGTTCACCGGCAGCAGCACCAGGTTGGAGTCCACGCGGATATCGCTGTGAAGCGTGTGAACTCGCGGTTCGATGGCGACGCGCGGTTCGTCGGTATCGCCCGCACGCAGATTGGAGATGCCCAGCAGTGAAATCACGCCGATACACAGTACCGGCACACAATGTCCCAGATTCCCAGTCACAGTCCCCTCTTGGTGAAAGTCTAACATTGGCGTCCAAAATTCCAATGTCGAATAATTCTACGATTTTCGGGCGCTGGAACAGCGCATGTCCTTGCTTAGCGTTCATAATGGCGGTGTGAAACTCTATCTCGTGTTCGCCGCGATCTCGTTTCTCGCCCCCCTCCGGGCCCAGACCTGGACGAGCGCTGACCTTTATAAGCTGCGCTCCGCGGGGGAAGTTCAACTGTCGCCCGATGGGTCGCGAATCGCTTATGCCGTCGTGAACAACGACCAGCCGGGACGTCCATACTCGCAGACATGGATCATGAACCTGGACACACGCCAGTCGATCCAACTCGGACGCGCATCGTCGCCGCGATGGTCGCCCGACGGCCAGTGGATCGCCTACGAGGCGGGCGGTGGGGTGACGATCGCGAAGCCGGATGGGAGCGGTGCGGTATTGCTGGCGCCGGTCGGCGGGACGAATCATCCGCTACCGAGTTCGGGTGATCGTCTGACGTGGTCGCCGGATTCGAAATCGATCGCCTTCATCTCAGCGAGTCCAGGCCCTGAGGCAGACGCGAATGGCGATCCGATGGTGATCACACGGTACTTGTATAAGCCCACTGCCTCGGAAGGGATGACTCGATTCAATGACAACCGGCGTCTGCACATCTTCATCGTCGACGTAGCGACGAAAGCAGTGCGGCAACTCACATCGGGCAGCTATTACGAGCACTCCATCGACTGGTCGCCGGACGGCGGCGAGATTCTCTTCGTATCCAATCACGAGGCTGATTCGGACCGCATCTTCAACTACGACATCTTCGCCGCGAATGCCGGCACGGGCGCGGTGCGGCGCATTACCGATACCAAGAACGCGGAGTACCGCCCGGTCTGGTCGCCGGATGGAAAAGAGATTGCGTTCCAGGGGACGCGGCGGACGCTGACCTCGTCGGAGACGACCATGGAAGACACGCACGTCTGGGTGATGGGTGCGGACGGGTCGCACCGGCACGAAGTGGATTCTGGCATCGACAATCGGCAGGGCGCACCGCGCTGGTCGCCCGATGGGAAGTCGCTTTACTTCACGGTGCAGGAGCGCGGCACGGCACATCTGTACCGCATGCCGGTGGGCGGCGGACAGCCGCAGAAGATCGATCTGGATGGAGCCGTAGGATCGTGGTCCCTCGCGAAAGACGCGCTGGCGTGCACGGTCACCACCAAGTCAAGCCCCGGCGAGGTGTATCTGAAGCGCGGCAACGGTGCGGCGGGTGCGTTGACGTCACTGAATCGGGACGTGATGGCCGGGAAGAAGGTCACGGACGTAGAGTCGTTCCGCTTCAAGAGCGTCGATGGATTGGAAATTGAAGCGTTCCTGACGAAGCCCGCCGACACCACGGGGAAGCATCCGCTGATCGTGATGATGCACGGTGGGCCTCACGGCGAGCAGGGTCCGCAGTTCAACGCCAAGGCGCAGGTGTATGCCGCGCACGGGTATGCCAGCCTGATGGTGAACTATCGCGGGTCGACCGGATATGGGCAGAAACTCGCCGACGCGATTTTCGGCGATCAGAACGGGAAAGAGGCGGAGGACGTAATAGCGGGAGTGGACGCGGCTCTGGCCAGGTATCCGTGGCTCGACGGCTTGCGGATGGGTCTCGAGGGCGGCAGTTATGGCGGGCAACTCGCGAACTGGATTATCACCAGGACGCCTCGCTTCAAGGCGGCGATTCCGACAGCGGGCATCTCGAATCTGGTGACGGAGAATTACGTCTCCTACTATCACGACTATCTGGCTGTGGAGTACGGAGACTTCCCGCACAAGAACGGGATCATCGACAAGCTGTGGGAGCGGTCGGCGATCCGCTACGCGAATCAGGTAAAGACGCCGGTGCTGTTCATTCACGGCGAGAATGACAACGACGTGCCGATTGTGGAGGCGGAGCAGTTCTACATCGCGCTGAAGGATTGCGGCGTGGAGACGGTGATGCTGCGGTACCCCCGCGAAGGTCACGGGCTGCGCGAGACGAAGCACGTGGTGGATGCGATGGATCGCAGCATCGCCTGGTACGACGCACATTTCGCGAAGTGACGTGGCGCAAACACCCTGTTTGCCGCGTCGAGACTCATCTCGACGCTTTTCGGGTGTCGACCAGGTCCGCCCCGTCAGAATATCTAAAACCACATTCCGGGTTCTTACGAGATCCCTCAGACTGATCCAAAGTGTCGAGATGAGTCTCGACACTGCAAAGAAGAGTCTTTGCGCCACGAGTTACGCGATGGAGCGGATTACGCCGCCTTCAGCGCGCACGGAAGCGCCGTTAATCGCTGCTGCCAGGGGACTGCATACGAACGTCACAACGGACGCGACTTCCTCCGGTGTCGCAAATCGTTGAATGATGGAACTGGGACGGGCTGTCCGGAAGAACTCGCGCTCCAGTTCCTGGGTGCCGACCTTTTTCTCCGCAGCCAGCCGGTCTACAAAGTCGATGACGCCTTCGGATTTGGTGGGACCGGGTAGTACCGCATTTACGGTCACGGCCGTTCCCGCTGTGGTCTCTGCGAGCCCACGGGAAACGGCAAGTTGGGCCGTTTTCGTCATGCCGTAGTGAATCATTTCCACCGGAATCTGCAGGCCCGATTCGCTGGAGATGAAGATGATGCGGCCCCAATTCCGCTGCATCATAGCGCCGATGTAGTGGCGGCTCAAGCGAACACCGCTCAGCACGTTGATCTCGAAAAAGCGGCGCCAATCGTCGTCGGTAATCGCCTCGAAGGGTTTCGGTTCGAAGATGCCGAGATTGTTCACCAGGATATCGACAGTGGGGAAGCGGGTGATCACGGTTCGGGCTCCCTCCTCGGTTCCGAGGTCGGCCGCGATTCCGTGTGCCGCGCCACTGGCCTTCATCGCCTGATCGACGCGCGCCTGCTTGCGGCCGTTCACGATCACTTGAACGCCTTCCTTTGCCAGCGCAGTTGCGATCGCGAGGCCGATTCCAGCGGTGGAACCGGATACGAGTGCAGTCTTGCCTTCGAGTTGCAGATCCATGTTTCCATTAAACGGTGGATGCCGGAATTCGGCAAGCCGTCGCGTTCGATAATCGAGTCAATGCCCTTTCGACACGAGACAAAAATCTTCGATCCCGCCGACGGATTCGGCGTCATTCGCAATCTGGCGGAGATCACGGATGCCACCATCGCGAAGCGCGCCGGCCAGTGGTGGATGTATGCGGCGGGACAACTGGCGAGCGATCCCGGAGTCCATCTATTCAGCCTGTCGCTGCCGGAGGGAGCGCCGCTCTCCGCGACGGGTTGGAACTTCACAACGGAACCCGACGATTCCACCCGCGCGGCCATCCTCGACCAACCCGAATCTCGCGCGTCGTGGCATCGTGGAGGAGGCCGGCATTGCCCCTCGTACGTCAGAGGCTGGGATCCGCGGCGCGGTGAGTGGGTCGAACGAGTCTATTATGCGGGCGCCGCGGACAATCTCTGGGGGCCCTATGCGATCAGCTACCTGGAATGGGATGGCAGGCAGTGGGTGGACCAAGCAGAACCGGTTTTCGCCGCCGATCAGGATTGGGAACGTGGCAGCGTCTACGAGCCGAATCTCATCTATGCCGATGGCAAATGGAAGATGTGGTACGTGGCGGGCTCGAATCAGCAGGACTACCTGGTTCAGGGCTTCGCCGAGAGTTCCGATGGGCGCAGCGATTGGAGTGCTCACAAAATCTTCTTGCCGCCGGAGGAGAAGGTCTTCGACTTCTGCGTGATTCCGGGAAAGCAGGGATACGAGGCGGTCTACTCGCGCGTGTGGGTAGCGAATTCGCCGGCGCCCGAAACGACGGGGCTGTGGTGGTGTCACGCCAAGACGCCCGCATCCGAGATCTCGAGGTGGAGCGAGCCGGTGCAGATCATGACAGCGGAGAACTGCGGCTGGCACAGCGGCCCATGGAAGCCTTCGGCGCGATATGACGAAACGAACTCCGGCCGTTTGTTCGTGTTTTTCGACGGAATCTACAATACGGGGCAGGCGGGCGGGTTTCCATTTGCTTTCACGCTGGGATGTCTGGAGTTGGATCGCCCCGGCGCTTAGTCCATCGTTTCTACGAGGTATTCAGGCAAGAACACTCCCTTAGGTCGTGGCTCGCTACGACCCGCGCGCGTTAGCAAGCGATCTGGCGACACGTCGGCCGACTTCTGAAACCGCGGACTTTGGTAGCCGCGCTGACGCGTTTGATCCGCCATTATTCGATTACGTCGATCTCGACGGGTGCGGACTCCACCTCGCCGAAACCCACCGCTACCCGATGGACGCCCGTCGACGAGCCGGCGACGCGGACATTTACCTGACGCAGACCTTGCCCGTCCGGCGCTCCGACGAAATCCACGACCTCGCGTCGGCCATCGATTCGTACCTGCACGTTGCCGATATCGGCATTTTCGGGAAGGCCCCGTACCCACAGCGAAAGGAAGCGATTTGCCAGAGACACTTGCGATGCCGACCAGGTGATGCCATCACAAGCGCCGGTGATTTCCAGGCGATCCACCTCCGCCTCGAAATCGACTGCGATGCGGAGCGGTGCGCTGGTCCGGCTCCCGATGGTGCGCAGGCGAACCTCGTGCCAGCCGGGGACCAGAGCCGGCGGCAGCTTGAAGACCACCAAAGGCACGCCATCCGCTTCTCCTACGAACATCGGCCGGACGCCGTGTCCATCGATCTCGGGGAAGACGGAATCGCGCGACCATTGGACATCGGGGGCAGCCACGCGGCAGGTCACGTACTCATCCTTCGTCGATTGGAAGTTGATGCCGTAGGTGTCGGGATTCACCGCCGAGAGCAACTGCGGCGCAGGCGACGAGGCGGGTCCAGGCAGGCTTCCCCAGTCGCGATAGCAGGTGATGGCGGCGCCGTACGCGTGGTGATTGGCCAGTTCGGCGCGTGCGAATCCGGCGGCGCGGCAGATGGCCGCCAGGCATGGGGCGGTGGGTGCGAACCAGTTGTCCACCTCGCCGCCGAAGTCGTCGTCTTCGAAGAACTGCAGCAGATTGCCCGATGCTTGCCCCGCCGACAGCCCGTGCTTCTCGGTCAACACGAACGATTCCAGCGCTGCGAATTCGCGAGTGACCGAGCAGACCCGCTCCAATCCGAGTAATGGATGCCGCAAATGGTAGAACACGCCCATGAACAGGACAATGTCGAAGGTGCCCACGGTGCGCGGGCTTACGTCGTAGACTTCGAGTTGCCGGTATTCCACGCGCGAGCCCAGCAGGTCGCGGACCCGGTGAAAGCGCGGGTTGTCGAAGCGGTCAATGGCAACCACCTCGGCGCCGCGGCGCTCCATTTCGAAACTGAACCAGCCATCCCAGGCGCCCACGTCGAGCACGCGCTTGCCCGAGAGATCCTGCGGAATGGGAAACTGTGCGATTCGTCTCTTCTGCGCGTCCAGTTCCGAGACCCCGCGAATCTGAGTGCCGTCCGGCAATTCGAAGGAGTGCCACCATCCGCCCGCGAGCAGGCGGTTGCGCCATTCCCGTATGTAGGCGAGAGGATGAGGTTCTGGGGAACTCATGGTTGTGGTGATGCGACCGCTATAATTAAAGATACAGCCTCGCCTCAATGGAACTCCGTGAAAAGGTCTCGCAGCTTCCCCTTTCGCCGGGAGTGTATCTATATAAGGATGCCGGCGGCCGCGTTATCTACGTGGGCAAAGCCAAGATCCTGCGCAATCGCGTGCGCAGCTACTTCTCCGAAGACAAGCTGGCGGACGTCAAGACGGGCACGCTGATTTCGGAGGCGCACGACGTCGACTACATCCTGGTCGACAACGAAAAAGAAGCGCTGGCGCTCGAGAATAATCTCATCAAGCAGTACAAGCCGCGCTTCAACATCCTGCTCCGCGACGACAAGACGTATCCGTACATCAAGCTCACCAGCGAAAAGTACCCGCGGGTATACGTGACGCGCCGCCTCCGTAAGGATGGCGCGACGTATTACGGTCCGTATTTTCCGGCCAATCTGGCGCACCGTCTGGTGCATTTCATTCACCGGCACTTCCTGGTGCCCTCGTGCAAGATCGATCTCACGCGCTTCCATCCCAAGCCGTGCCTGCAGTACCACATTCACCGCTGCCTGGGACCTTGCGTGCAAGGCCTTACGACGGACGACATTTACGCCGGAGCGGTGCGCGACGTCAAGCTGTTCCTCGAAGGCCGCCACTCAGACCTGGCGCGCGGACTGCGGGCTCGCATGGAAGAGGCCTCGGAGGCCACGCGATTCGAGGAGGCTGCGTCGCTGCGCGATCTGCTGGCCACGGTCGAGGAGATTGAGGAGCGGCAGAAGATGGCGGCTGCGAAGGGCGATGACGTCGATATCTTCGCCTGCTACGCGGAGCCGCCCCTGGTGGCGCTGAACCTCTTTCATCTGCGCAACGGGCAGATTGTCGACCGGCGGGAGTTTTTCTGGGAAGACCAGATGGAATTCGATCAGCCCGAATTCTTCTCGTCGCTGCTGCAGCAGCTTTACCTCGACCAACAGTACGTCCCTTCGGAGATCCATGTGCCGGTGGATTTCGAAGATCGCCAAGCGCTGGAGGAACTGCTGTCGGAGAAGCGGAATCGCAAGGTGGAGATCCGCACGCCGCAGCGCGGGCAGAAGAAGGCGTTGCTCGACCTGGTGGGCACCAACGCCAAGCACAGTTTCGACGCGCGATTCCGGGTGCTCAAGCCATCGTCGCGCGCGATTCAGGAGGCGCTCCAGGATTCGTTGAATCTTCCGAACGCGCCTGCGCGCATCGAGTGCTTCGATATCTCGCATATTCAAGGCACCGATAAAGTGGCAAGCATGGTGGTGTGGGAAGACGGGAAGATGAAAAAGGCGGACTACCGCAAATTCATCATCCGCACTGTGATCGGCAACGACGATTTCGCCAGCATGCGCGAAGTGGTGACACGCCGGTATTCGCGCCTGCAGGAAGAGAATCAGCCGATGCCCGGCCTGGTCCTGATCGATGGCGGCCTGGGACAATTGCATGCGGCAGCGGATGCGCTGGAGGCCATTGGTGTGGTCGATCAGCCGCTGGCGTCGATTGCCAAGCGTGAGGAGATCATCTACGTTTACGGCCAGGAAGACGAGCCGGTGGTGCTCGATCGCTTCTCGCCGATTCTTCATTTGATCCAGTCGATCCGCGACGAGGCGCATCGCTTCGCAGTCACGTTCCATCGGTCGCGCCGCAATGCACGGCAGCTTACCAGCGAGCTCGATCAGATTGAAGGCGTGGGGAAGTTGACGGTACAGAAGCTGTTGAAGCAGTTCGGCAGTTCGGAACTGGTGAAGGCCGCCACGGAGGATCAACTCGCGGCGATCGTGGGTCGCGCGGCGGCGCGCCGCGTACGATCGCACTATCAGGTGCAATGAAAGGCGTGGGCAGGCGCTTTCGCCTGCCGAGGGCAGATCATCGAGCCTCCCTTTCTTCCGACGACCGTGGACGCTGTCACCAGGTTTCCACGCTGTGACTCAAGCATGGTGGACGCTCCGAAAAGTCTCGACAGGAATGTCGAGACGGCAAAGAAGAGTCTTTGCGCCACATCCTACTCGTCGGAAACGCATCGGAAGCCGATGTTGGTGGTGCTGCTGTCGGGGGTGTTGGACGTGCGCGCTGCCACGCGATAGCGATTGCAGTAGGATTGATGACACAGGTACGATCCGCCTTTCATCACTCTTCCCTGACCGTGCGGCGGGCCTTGCGGGTTGAAGGGCGATGCCGTCACGTGCCAGTCGGCGTCGAACCAATCGGCGCACCACTCCCAGGTGTTGCCGGAGACTCCATAGAGTCCATACGCATTCGGCGGGAATGCCGTGGCTGGGGCCGGCGCGGTGTAGCCGTCCTCTCCGGTATCGTGGTCCGGGAACTCACCCTGCCAGATGTTGCAGAGATGACGGCCGTCCGGAGTCAGCTCGTCGCCCCACGGGTAGAGCTTCTGCTCCAGCCCTCCGCGAGCAGCGTACTCCCACTCGGCTTCCGTGGGCAAGCGCTTGTGTGCCCAGGCGCACCAGGCCGTTGCGTCGTTCCAGGAGACGTGGACCACGGGATAATCTTCGCGTCCACGAATCGACGAATCGGGGCCTTCCGGATGCTGCCAGTTCGCGCCGTTCACCTTGCACCACCAGCTCAGGCCGCGAACCGTCTGGTCGACCAGTTCGTTGAATCGTTCGGGCGCGATGTGGCCACGAAAAACGAATGACCATCCGAACTTTTCGGCCTCGGTGCGATAGCCGGTCGCGTCTACGAATTCCTGAAACTGCCAGTTGCGGACGGGCTCCGCGTCGATGAAGAAGCCATCCAGCAAGATTTCGCGGATGGGCCCCTCGCCATCGGCGGGATAACCGGCGTGGTCGGTTCCCATCAGAAAGGCACCGCCGGGAATGTGGAGCATGCCCTCGCGAGATCCGCCGATCGCGCGAAGCCGCTCTGCCGAGGCTCGGCGGCATTCCTGCAATTGGTGCGCCCGCCGCAAGCTCGGAACGCAACACGGGTGCGGAACGCCCATTTGAGTGTAGATTTCGAATTCGCGCTTCACGTCTCGATCACCGCATTCGCGCGGAGGTGATCGAGATAGCGCTCCACGGCACGCTGCCGCTTGGCGGTGTACAACGCGTCGGCGATGCGGTCGCGCACCTCCGGAAAAGTTAGCGCACGCGCGGGACTGTATTCCAGGAGCTTCGCGACGTGATAGCCGAAGGGGGTGCGAAAGGGCGTGCTAGTCTGGCCCGGCGACATGGCGAAGACTACCCGCTCAAATTCCGGGACCATGCTGCCGCGAGGAAAGAAGCCGAGGTCGCCGCCCTTTCCGGGGCAGTCGGAGAGTTCATCCGCAAGCTGCGCGAAATCGGCTCCGTTTGTGAGCTTCGCCGCGATCTCCTCAATAGCGGCCCGGGCGGAGGCCTCGTCCGTGCGCTCATCGATGTTCTTGACGATGTGCGCGGCGCGGACCATCTCGGGCGCGCAAAACTGGCCGGCATTCTTCTTGAAGTACTCGCCGATCTCTTTGCTCTTGGGCGGCTGGAGTTTGGCGGAAAGGCGTTGCTGCAGGCGATCGATGCGGAACGCTACTTCAGCGTCGGTCATGCCAGGCGTGTCTTTATTGAGGCAGGCGGCTGGACGGTCCTTCAGCCCGAGCTTTTCGATGGCCGCCTGTAATTCCGGCTCGCTGACCGGTTCGGGGTCCGCAATCGCGGCCTGCCGAAGCAGCGCGCGCTCGATCACATTTTCGCGAGCCCACTCTTTGGCGCGGGCGAGAACTGCGCCTCGCGACTCTCCCGCCATGACCTCCGCAAGGCGCGGCAGCATGGCGCGCGCTTCTTCTGCAATCTCCTGATCGTCCAGGGTCTCCCCATTCACGCGAATCGGCACGGTAATCCCACTCGAATTTTCCCACAAGTTGCGTGGGATCCGGCTCACTGTTCGGCGAGAGTACGCGCAGGGTCGACCGAGGCCGCGTGCCGGGAGGTAGCATGCCGCCATCGTGGTTAAGACCAGGAACGCGGCGGACGCCGCAGCGGTAGCGGGGTCTCCCGCCGAGATGCCATAGAGGATCGACGAGAGCGAACGGGCCGCCACCAGCCCCGCCGCCAGCCCGATCGTGGTGCCGAGAGCGGCAATCCCGATGCCTTGCCGCATCACCATCCACTCGATATCGCGCCTCGTGGCACCCAGCGCGACTCGCGTTCCGATCTCGCGGGTGCGTTGCCGCACCACGTACGACATGACACTGTAGATGCCGACGGCGGCGAGGGCGAGCGAAGTGATGGCGAAGAGGCCGAGCAACCATAAGGCCAGGTTGGTTACTTCGAGGGATTGGCCGGCGATTGCGGACATGGTCAGTGATTCCACAAACACGACATTAGGCTCGATGGACCGTAAAGCGTTCTGCATTGAAGGCAGCAAGGCGAGCGGGTTCGACGAAGTGCGAACGAACAGCGTAATGCGGTTGGAAGGATCGCGCTCAAAGGGAAAGTAGAGATCGGCTCGCGGATCGTCGCGCAGGCCGGCGCGCCGGATGTTGCCGACCACGCCGACAATCTGCCACCTTCCATCGCCGCTCTTGATCTCGCGCCCCACGGCATGCTCGTTGGGAAAATACTGCTTCTCGACGGCCTCGCTGATGATCACCGAGCGGGCGCCGGCTGCGTCGCGGGCATCGAACAGGCGCCCCGAAAGAACCGGAATCTGGAGTGCACGGAAGTAGCCTCCGGACGCCACTTGCCAGCCAACCTCCGGGGGGCGCTCTCCGGGCGCGAGCGGCTTTTCGGGCCGTTCCAGCGAGGTGGTCCAGTTGTTGCCCGTTAGCGGTGTGACGACGCCTGCGCCCGAGATCTGAACACTGGGCAGCGCTTCCAGTGCGGTAAAAGCGCGAGTGAAGAGCGCGCGCCTCGCCTCAGGATCGCGATAGCGGTCCGCAGGCATTTGCACGTCCAGGGTCATCACGTTGTTCGTGCGAAACCCTGGGTCAACGGAGAGCAGTCGCGAGAAGCTTCGCATGATGAGTCCCGCGCCAATGAGGAGGACGATCGCAAAGGCGATCTCCATGGCGACCAGTACTGATGCGGCGCGGCGGGCTCGCGTACTCATGCTCGCGCGGTTGGACGCCGCAATGATGCCGGCTGTCTCACGAGTGCGAAGGGTAGCGGCTGAAACCAGGCCGAAGACCAGTGCGGTGAGCAGTGTGATACCGAGCGCGAATGCAAGCACTCCGCCATTGATGTGCACGTCGGCGATTCCGGGAACGCTCACCGATTTCGGTACCAGAGTGACGAGCGCCCGCGCGCCCCAGTGGGCGATCGCGATCCCTACCATGCCTGCCACCGTGGCCAGCACGAGGCTCTCGGTGAGGAGTTGCGCAGTGAGCCGGCCGCGTCCGGCGCCCAACGCCACGCGCAACGCCATCTCCCGTCTGCGCGCCAGGGAGCGTGCCAGCAACAGGTTGGCGACGTTGGCACAGGCGATGATGAGCACCACCGTGACTGCTGCCAGCATCAGGATCAACGCCGGCTTGGTGTTGCCGACGAGCGCATCGCGCAAGGAAATCGCGAAATACTCCGAGCCGAGATTACTGCGCGGATGCTCCTGCTCCATCTGGCGCGAGAGTGTAGAGAGGCTGGCGCCCGCTTCACTCAACGGAACGCCCGGTTTCAGGCGGGCGATCGCGAAGACCCATCCCGACTTGCGTTCGGCGGGTGCTTCCACCGGCAGAGTCTCCGGCACGATCACGTCGGTGCGGGTAGCAGGCGGGAATCGGAAGCCTGGCGGCGCCACACCAACGATTTGGCGCTCCGTCTGTCCGAGCTTGATGCCCCGCCCGATGATTTGCGGATCGGAACCGAAGCGGGTCTGCCAAAGCTCATAGCTGAGCAGCACGACGGGTGGCGCGCCGGGACGCGCGTCGGATGGTTGGATACCGCGCCCCATCGCGGGATGTGCGCCGAGTGTCTCCAAGAGTCCGGGTCCGGCACCGAGGGTCTCCACGCGAAATGGCTCACCCACGCCGAACAGGGTCGACTGGCCGTTGCCGTAGGCGCCAATCGATTCTAAGCTGGATTGGCGCTGCGTCAAGTCCAGATAATCGCCGATGGCGATGAATTCTTTGGTGATGCCGGTGCGCCGATCGCGATGATTGAGGATAACCAGGCGGCCGGCGTCAGGATATGGAAACGGGCGCAGCAGGACCGCTTCCACCACCGCGAAGAACGGCGACGTTTGCTCCCACCCCGAGTGCCAGCGTGACGATGGCAGCGAGGGCGAAGGCAGGCTCGCGCACCAAGAGGCGCAAAGCGTGACGGACAAGATAGAGAAACATGGCAAATCGCTCCTTGGGCGGTGCGGACTGGTTTCGACGGACAGGAATTTCGCGCCCCCACAGCAGCCAGCATTCGAAGAAGAGCACGAGGACTCGGGTGGCGAGCCAGAGACTGCCCGTGGCTGCCGAGACATGAGCGAAACGCAGATCGTGATATGACGGCTCGAAGAGATCGGTGCGCGCATCCTCGGGCAGCAGGGAGGCCAGCCATCGGACCCATCGCGGCTCAAGCATTCGACCACTCCTGGCGGACGGCGGCGAGGCTTACGCGCTCATAGAAGCTGCGAGTCTGAGTCCAGACCTTGGAGCCCGCTGGACGAATGCGGTAGCGCCGTTCAGTGACCTTCTGGCCGCCCACGGGAATCTGTTCGTACCAACCTTCGACGAGGCCATCGCGCTCCAGGCGCGCCATCATCTGGTAGAACGCAGGTCCATTGCGGCGCACGCCGAATCGTGCGATGGCTTCGCGGACGGTCCGCCCAGGCTGCTCGCCGTTCAGCAGGACGCCCAGCACCAGGAACTGCAGATGAGTAATGTCCGGCAGTTTGTTTTCCCGCATAACGCGACGTTAGGTATGATCACGTTAGACGGGAACGGCAGGGGTTGGTTAGGGTGCTTGGTTCAGGGCGGCCTCCTGATCCGCTATGATCCAATCCAATCGCCCGTATGCGGATCTGCCCGCTGTTGCAGGGACATGACGACACGAGAATCTGTCTCCCCGACGGAAGCATGCTGTTTCCGATCGGGCCGGGTTCGGAGCCGCACGCGTGAGAAGCTGTGAAAAATCCGGACATCGCTTGCTCACGCGCGCGGCTCGCAAGCGCACGTACTCGCCCGAGGTAGCTAACGATCCGAGCGCGTAAGCAAGCGTCGCCACTACCGGTGCAGACATTCCTGGGTTCAACGAGCCGCGCGCGTAAGCAAGCGTCGCCGCTACCGGGGCAGACATCCCTGGCTTCAACGAGCCGCGCGTAAGCAAGCGTTGCCGCAAGCGGTGCAGACATCCCTGGCTTCGACGAGCCGCGCGCGTAAGCAAGCGTTGCCGCAAGCGGGGCAGACATCCCTGGCTTCAACGAGCCGCGCGCGTAAGCAAGCGTCGCCGCTAGTCCTTACTTGGCTTCGGTGGGAGCGAAGGTGTGCCACATAGAGACGTATCCGGCCGGCACCACATACTTGGGGCTTTCGATCGGAAAAATCAGTGCCCCCCACGTGTCGGGACCTTGTAAGAAACTCGCGCGCATTCTTGGCCGATTCGCCATCAGCACGCGAATGCGATCGATCTGTTCCACGGAATCCAGCCGGACGGAAAGCGGTACCGCTTTGCCGTTGATCTCCAGGGAGTCGAATGAAATCTTGATGATGAAATCCTGCGGGGTGCCTACCCGATGGCGCATCCGGGCGATTCTGCCGCGCGCGATGGCGCCGGCCGGAATCAACGTCTCCTTCGACTTGGGATCCTTCACCGCGTGGGTCACTCGTGCAGCCACTTTGTCGCCGGCGGCGGCCGTCGAAGTATCGATTCGATCGAGCAACGCCAGCGAGAGCGAAAGTCCCTCGGGCAGGGGCTTCGCGACAGCCGTCGCCTGGGCTCCATGGGTGAGCCCCGCTGGTGCGTCTTCCTCATCGAAGCGGATCGTCGACTCCGTGTGGTATTCCCGGCAGGAGGCGAACGTCGTCACGTTACTCGTCTCTTTCGCATCGGTCTGCAGGATACGCATCTCGCTCTGCTGGGGCAAAAGGAAATCGCTTTCACCGATTCGCAGGCGCTGATAATCCAGCCTGGTGCTCGATTCGCACATAAAGGTATCCGCTGGCAATTGATCGGTGCGCAGCTCCAGATGGAGCAGTTCCAGGTTGCCCTTGTCCACCTGAAACGTGCCGTCATACGCGGTAAAGTGCCATTCATCTTCGCCGCGGATACGGTAATTGCTCGCCTCGAACGGGACCACGAAGCGGTATTCGAGGACAGTCTTGCCACCGGCTACCTTTTCGCCGATGAACTGAAATTTGGCTCCGGAATTGGAGAAGATATCGACCAGGTGTCCGCCAAAAGCGCCGGTTCCCGTCGGTCCCTCGCCTACGATCTCATCCACGCGGCGTGTGTCAAACTTGCCGGCGCCTACCCATGACACAATCTCGCGCCCATCGGCGATCGCGACATCGAGACGCAGGCGGTCGGTGGCGTAGAGTTGCAGCTTCGTCCGTCCTGTCTTGCGATCGGCGGAGATCTGATCGCAGGATGGCGCCGGTTTGCGATCGGGATGTGTATAGTAGCTGCGCTCCACCGTCTGGACGCAGGTGTATCGAGGCATTCTCTGCGTCATCGCGCGGATCCTGGCGCGGATCTGTTCCAGGTAATCGTCTGGATTTTTGACGGATTGCGCTTGCATCAGGCTGCAAGCGGCGAACGCAAGAACTACCTTCGCCCCGTTCATCCTCAGCGCTCCGGTTGATCGTATTGTCCCAGCGGGCGAATCCAGATGTTGCGAAAGCGCACCGGATGCCCGTGATCCTGGAGCAAGAGCGGCTCCTTCGGTTCGTGCCGCTGGTATTTTGCCACGGCGCGATAGACAGTGGCGCCCAGGCTCGACTTATGGTGATGCACCAGCACGCCATTGTAGAACACGGTGAAGTATCCGGCTTCCTGCAGATTGTCGCCCTGAAACTTAGGCGCTTCGAAAACGATGTCGTAGGTGTTCCATTCTCCCAGGCGGCGCGCCGGGTTCACCAGCGGAGGCCACTGTCCGTAGATTGCACCCGCCTGGCCGTCGGCATAGGTCGGATTCTGCCAGGCGTCGAGGACTTGAATCTCGTACCTGCTCATGAGGTAGACGCCGCTGTTGCCGCGGTCCTGACTGGTGCCGCGGATCGTCGTGGGCTCCTGCCATTCCACGTGAAGCTGGCAGCTCCCGAACTTTTCCCGCGTGAACAGATCGCCGCTGCCAGGTGCGGCCTCGAAGTATCCGTCCGCCACCTTCCACTTGGGGTCGACGATCTTTCCGCGATTGGAGCCGGTGCCGTTCTGCGCCCACTGAGACAGATCCTTACCGTTGAACAAGACCGTGGCGTCAGACGGGGGAGCGCCGGGACTCGCACCCGGAGTGACCACATGCGGATGCGGGCGATCCGAATCGTGCACGTGCCAGGTCTGGCCCGGCAGAATCGGGGTGTCTTTGAATCCCAGATCGTGCTGTTGCGCGACGAGTGCCGCGCCGAGTGCGAGGGCAGCGACGCCCGAAATACGGATCGCGTTCCGGAACCTCAGGGGGGACATATGACCACCAGGATAGAGGGGAAACCGCAGTGCGTCCACTGCGGGGAGCCAAGTCCTGCCGTATACTATCGTCACGGATTGGCCTAAAATCCGAATCATGGCGGCTGCTACCGGCCGGATGACGGTCGAGGATTTCCGCAAACTTCCTCAGGATCAGGGTCCTGTCTACCATGAACTCCGGCATGGAGAGGTCGTCGCAGTGACCCGTCCCAAATTGAAACAGTCTCTAATTCAGCGCGCTTTGCGCAGCCCGCTCGAGTTGGTTGCCGAGTCCGGTAGCTTGGTTGACGTGGAGTTGGCGTTCCGCCCTCTTCCCGAGCACGAGTTGTGGGTTGCCGATGTCGCCTACCTCTCGGCAGAACGATTCCGGCAGGCCGATCCGGAAGACAATATTCGCGGCGCTCCCGATCTGGTAGTCGAGGTGCTGTCCCCCTCCAACACCGCCGCCGAGATCTACGAAAAAGAAGAGCTCTGCCTGGAGAACGGGTCCCGGGAGTTTTGGGTTGTCGATCCGGACCGCCGCCAGGTGAAGGTGTCGACGCCAGACGGACACACCCAAACCTGGCGCTCCGGGCAGGAAATCCCGTTGCCGCTATTCGGAAGTGAAGCCAGAGTGAAGGTGGACGATATCTTCCGTTATTGAACGATGAACGCCTACTCGCCAAAACGGAGATCTGCGCCATCGCCGCCGAGCATGAGATACGTCACGCCCCACTGCGAGAGATCGGAGAGATCCCAGGCGCTGCCGTCCGAAGGCCTCAATCGAAGGCCCCAATCGCCACCGACCACCAGGTAGCAGGCTCCCTCGCCGGAGTCTTCCACCACGCAGGCAGACGCTGGCGCGAATGTCGCGCCGGCATTGACCGCGGCGATCGGGCACCACTCCATCGCTCCGTCGCGCTCCCACTGCACATGCGTCACTGCCCGTGATGCGCTACGGCATTGAAAAACCTGCCCATCCAAGGACTCGCAGTTGGGATTTTCGGGAATCTGCAACAGAATCGGCATCTCAATATTATGAGGACCCACCAGCTTCGGCGTATATGAAATATTCCTCCCACCCGAGGCCCGCGACTCGCACGTAGCCGGGCCGCGCTTCGAGGCAGTTCATTGTGGGGAAGGGAGGCCCCGGCGCCGAGAAGTGAGAGAGCACGGCATCGACCGGAATGGTCCCCGATACTGCCGCGGCTCGGATGCCGTCGGGCCGCGCGGTCCAAGCCTGTGTTTGGGTCAGTCCCAGGGAAACGAGGTACTGCAGCACTGTTTCGGCAGCGGCAAGTCCCACCGCTTCCACTGGCTTCTCTTTGGGCACCAACTCGAGCCAATCGGTGATGAGGCGATAAGTGAAGCCCCAAAGAGGCACGCCGCTCAGATCGACTGAGGGGAACATCATCTCGCGAGGCCGGCCTGGCACCGGGCGCAGTGCGTGATGTGCGGGATCCAGCAGCAACGGCAGCGGCACCCACAGGGCGCCGGCGGCCTCGTCCGGATTCAGCACCGTCGCAAACTCCTGCTCTACGCGGAAGAGAAACGGCGCCACGAGCACATAGCGCCCGACCTTCCGTCGTGCCAGTGTGTGCGGAAGGGGACGTTCCATCTGCTCGCGCAAGATGCGCACGCCGCACTCCTCCTCCATCTCGCGAATCGCGGTGCACAGCGGGTCGACGTCCGAGGCGTGACGCCATCCACCAGGAAACGACCAGTGGCCTGACCAGGAATCTCCTTCGCGCTCGGCTCTACGGATCAGCAGAATCGATTTCGGATTCCCGTGCGCTTGAATCATCGCGACTGCGGCTTCGGGTTCCGTCATTGCCCCGCTGTCCTCTCCGAACTGGTCAAATCCAGAACCATATACTCCTCGTCCACGTAGCGATCGCCGATTTTCAAGGCGTGGCGCTCCCATCCGAAGGAGCGGAAGCCAAGCGATTCGTACAAACACCGCGCGGCCGAATTCGTGCGGACCTGGAGCACGATCTGCTCGATTCCGGAACAGGCTGAGCCACGTTCCACCGCTGCTTTGCACACGCCGCGGCCGACGCCTTGCCCGCGCGCTCTTTGGGTCACGTACACGCCCCAGATCCGTCCTTTGTGTTGTTCTTTAGCTCCGGATTCACGGGCGAATCCCGAAGTGCCGAGGAGTTCTGCGCCCGCGAATGCTCCCACCACGAAGCGGTTCGACGGGTCGGCCGCGAGGCGTGCTGCTACTCCATCCGGGCCCAGTGATAGATGCTCTTCGACTGACGAGCCGAATGCCTCGGGCTCGCGCTCCAGGGCCTCCAACCGGAGGTTCCAAAAGGTGGCTGCGTCATACGGAGTGAGCAATCGGATCTGCATCGCCGGCGCCAGGCTATTTGAATATTTTACTGTGGCGCGAACACTCTTGTTCGCCTCGTCGAGACTCTTCTAGACGCTTTTCGGGCGCGTGCCAATTCTGCAATCCACAAGTTTTCGCCGGTTCGCCGAGCCATCGAGAACCATATCGTATTTCGAAAGTAGGAGACAGCGCGAAAAGCGTCGAGAGGAGTCTCGACGCGGCAAACAGGAGTGTTTGCGCCACCTTCGTAGTACACTGGATTTCAGCGCGCTTGGGCGCTGCCAGTCCGCGGAAAGGGATTTTCCCGCCATGCGAGTTTGGGTAGTTTGACGAACCTTCTTTCAGCCCGTTTATGCGGACGATGGGCGCAAATCGAAAGGAGGTCGTATGCCGACCAATTCCGAGGCGCTCCGCCTCAATCTCGAGTATTACCGCAAACAAGCCAAAGCCCTTCTGAAGAGCGCACAGGCGGGCGAACCCGATGCGCTTACGCGCATTTCGCGACAATCGCCGAAGTTCGAGCCGGACGCACTGAAACTCCACGATGCGCAATTGACGATCGCCCGGGAGCAGGGCTTCGCCAGTTGGCCGCGATTCCGCGTCTTCATCCTACAGTTTGGTCTTGACGAGCAAGGACTGATCGCAGCCTTTATCGATGCTGCCGTTTCCGACCTGCGCCGCGCGGAGGAGATCCTCACGGCTCACCCCAAGATTGTGGACGCTGGCTACTACGTCGATCTCGTTTTGGGGAATTACGAGCGAGTCGAAAAAGCTGTGCACGAGACGCCGTCGCTCGCCACCGTGCCGAGTGGTCCGCAGAACTGTGAGGCGCTTCTGTATGTCTGCTTCTCCCGATACGCGAGTCCGCTGTCGAAGCGCGCTGCCGCCCTGGGCGAGACCGGAAAGGTTCTATTGCGGCACGGCGCCAATCCAAACGCCGCGTTCACGCCGGAGGACTTGCCCGATAATCCTCTGCCTTGTCTTTACGCTTCCACCGGTCTGAATAACAATCCCGAACTCGCCTTGGCGCTATTGGAAGCGGGAGCCAACCCGAATGACAACGAGTCGCTCTACCATTCCACGGAGCACCGCGATCTGACGTGCATGAAACTGCTGCTGCGTCACGGCGCGGTGCCGACAGGCAGCAATGTCCTAAAACATGCCTTAGACCGCGAGAATCCTGAGGGAGTGCAATTGTTGTTGGCGGCCGGCGCGGATCCGAACGAAGCCGGCGAAAATCACGAGACCGCTCTCCATTGGGCGGTATGGCGGGGGCGCAGTGCCCAGGTGGTGGCGCAGTTGTGCGATCACGGCGTGGATCTGAACGCGCAACGAAAGGACGGCCGAACCGCATACGCCCTTGCCGCGTTGAGCGGTGATCGGACGGTTGCTTCATTGCTCGAAGCACGCGGTGCGAATACAGCCCTGCGGCCTGCCGATCGCGTGCTCGCCGAATATGTGATGCCGAATGGAGGTGGCCGGGCCGCTACGCCCGCTCTCACTCCCGAGATCGCGGCGGCCGGCGAGCGGCTGATTCCGGACCTCGCATCGAGTCATCGCACGCAGGCAGTTGAGACCTTGCTGGCAGCTGGGATGCCGGTAGATGGTCGCGGCGAACTGGGTGCGACCGCCCTGCACTGGGCCTGCTGGAAAGGCTTTCCCGACCTGGTGAAGCTGCTACTGTCTCACGGCGCGTCGCTGAGCGTAGAAGATCAGGAGTTCCATGGGACGCCGCCCGGATGGTTCGCCCACGGCTTACACAATTGCCACGAAGATGGCGGCGATTATCCGGGAGTGGCGCGACTGCTGATCGGGGCCGGTGCCGCGATTCCTAAGGACGATCTGCCTACTGGAAATCCTGAGGTGGATGCTGTCTTAAAGGAGCATGGGTTGATCTGAAAGGGCGCATTTTCTGGGGAGCGGCGGCCTGCTATCCGGCCGCCGCTTTCAGCGCCAATCCTCGCGCCACAGACGTGAACTCGTTGCCGGAACGCACCCGCCCGGCGCCGAATCGCGTGTCGAAGATCCTGCGGACCACCGGAACGAACGAGGACCCACCTGTCAGGAAGACAGCATCCACGTCGCCGGGCGCGACGCCGGAGTCCGCGAGGAGAGTATCGACGCAAGTCTCGATGGCCGCGACTTCCTCGCTCACCCACGATTCGAATTCGCGCCGCGTCACCACGGCACGAATCTCCATGCGGCCGTCCACGAAGCAGAATTCCGCTTCCGGCGACTGCGAAAGGTTGCATTTCACGCGCTGCACGGCGGCATGCAAGTGGTAACCGAGGTCGTCCTCAATCAGGTGGATCAGCGCCTCGATCTGCTCCGGCTCGAATGCTGTCGCCAAAGTGCTGCGCAGCATATTCAGCACGGGCATAGTCCGCAGGAACGATAGATGGTGCCATCGCTCCAGCTTGAAGTAGACCCAGTTGGGAACCGCCGGCAGAACCTTGTTGAGCGACTGCGCCTGCGACCCTGCGCCCAGTCGCGGCGACACCAGGTGGCGCACGATCTTGGCATCGAACGCATCGCCCGCCAGACCCACGCCGCTGTTGCCCAGGAAGTCGTCCTGCGTTCGCCCGCGCCGCCGCACTCCCGGCCCCACTTGCAGCAATGAGAAGTCGCTGGTGCCGCCGCCGAAATCTCCAATCAGGATCAGTTCGTCGTGGTCGAGCGTGGACTCATAGTGATAGGCCGCAGCTACTGGCTCCATTTCGAAATCTACTCGCTCGTACCCCGCAATCTCAAACGCGGCGCGCAGGCGCGAGACGGCGTACGCGCTGTCGTCGTCGTTCTCCGCGCCCACGAAGCGTACGGGCCGGCCCACAATGGCGTGGCGGATGGGCATTCCATAATGCCGCTCCGACTGCATGCGAAGATCGGCGAGAATGCGCGCGATCAGCGATTCGATGGTGTGGCGCTGACCAAAGACATCGGTGCTGGTCAGGCTGCGGCTGGAAAGGTGCGATTTCAGGGATTGAATCAGGCGTCCTTTATTCTCGGCGTCCAGGTACTGTTCGATCGCGGTAGGGCCAGTCCACGATTTGATGGAGACGCGGCCGCGTTCCTTGGCGTGCTCCAGGTAGAGTAGCGAGCGGAAGGCCTCGGTGGTGCCGGCGCTGTGCGGAAAAGGCACCAGCCGGACATCCGCGCCGCCGGCGGCCAGTGCCACCGAGCTGTTTGTAGTCCCAAAATCGATTCCAATTGCGGCTCTCGATGGCAATTCTGAAATTATACCGTGAGCCTCAGGTGCGAAACGATCGTACTGCCATGCGATAATCGGGCGTCAATGCCCATTCGCTGGCGGGTCGCACTGATTTGGGCCTGTTTTCTGGTGCGCCTTGCCTTCTATGCGACGATGCTTCCGCTATGGGAGGGCTATGACGAATGGGCCCATCTCGCGGTGATTCGCACCATGGCATTCGACCGTGTTGCGCTGGTGCCCCGAGACCAGCCCGTACCCCGCGACGTTGCGCAATCGCTCGCCATCGCTCCGGTGCCGTGGGACCTTCGCGATCTGCCGCCGCCCTCGGTCACGGAGGATGCCTATTGGAGTATGCCGATAGATGCGCGCGCCCAACGCGAGACCGCATTCCGCGCGCTGCCAAAGGGCGCGGATCGCAATGACCAAGCCGCGGGCCTCACGGCGTACGAGGCACTCCAGGCGCCGCTTTACTATTGGCTGATGGCGCCGCCGATGCGGCTCATGAGCGCCGCCAGCCTGGCTGCGCAGGTTCTCGCGATCCGTTGGCTGAGTATCGCCATCGCATCATCGATCATCCCCCTGATTTTCCTGGTGGCGCGCGCGACCTTCGAAGACGATCGGCTCGCTCTGTGCTGCATCGCGGCGGTGGCGCTCATGCCGGGGTTGGCGTTCGATGTGGCGCGTGTGGGCAACGAATGCCTCGCAATGGTATGGTTTTCTCTGCTGATCTGGCTCGGACTGCGGGAGGAAATGAGTTGGAGGGCCTACGTCGCCGCAGGTGTGACCCTGGGGCTGGGACTCCTCACGAAAGCATATTTCCTGACGGCGGTGCCCGCTGTCCTGCTGTTGCCGTTCTTTCGGCGCGAGAAGACTCGCAAGTGGCGTGGGCTCGTGCCTGCGGGGATTGCTCTCGCGATTTCCGGATGGTGGTTCGTGCGGAATCTGAGGACCACCGGCGCGCTTTCGGGCCTGAGTGAGGCGGTGATGCTCCACAACACAGGGATGGTGTCGATGCTTCGCGAAACTGCGCACGTGCCTTGGGGCACGGCGGTCGACGCGATTCTGCTCTCGCATCTTTATTTCGGCGGCTGGAGTGGTTTGACGGTCCGCAGTTGGATGTACCACGCCTTTTACGGTTTGATTCTGCTGTCGGGATTTGGCCTGCTCCGGATGCTGCGGCGGCCTCGCGTGCCGTGGTTATTGGTGGTCTACGCAGGCTTCTGGGCGGGTCAAGCCTACAATGTCGTGCTCTTGTACATGACGAAAGGGCTACCCGGCTCGATGGGCTGGTATCTGTATGCGGTAATCGGGGCGCAGGCGGCGCTCTGTGCTGGCGGACTGGCGCGGATTCGAGCATGGGTTCCAGGTGTCGCTGTGGCGATGTTCGGAGTACTGGATCTGTATACGGTGCACGGGGTCGCGATACCTTATTACACGGGCCTGATTCGACATAAGCCCGGAGGCGCGGTTGCGGCGTTGCATCTCGCTGATGCACGGTTGATAGGAGTGCAGGGCGTCATCGATCGACTGCTCGCTTTTAAGCCGGCAGGCATGAGCGAGAGTCTGCTGATCGCCGCGTGGTTCGCCTACCTCGCGGCCACGATATATTTGATCGCAACGCCGTGGAGCAAGTCGCCGACAGAGTAAGGGCCGGAATGCCAAGGCCCCAACCCCCAACCCCCCAACCCCCCAACCCCCAATTCAATTAATATGGAGCTTGTCTTCAAAGGCCGAAACCGGTGCGTGCTTACTGGTCCATGTGTAAGTCGATCGTCCAGGTCGCATTGCTCGTCTGCTTAGCGAGCGGCGCACTTCACGGGCAGGTGCTCGTCTCACTGGGAGAAGGGTCGGGCTGCACCGCTCTGCAGGGCGGCCAGACCTGTACGCTCACCGCGCGCGTCACCGGGACCACGAACTTCAATGTGAACTGGACGTTCAGTCCCACCGTTGCGGGTGCCGTGTTGGGAACCCCTACCGTGCCTGACGCTACCGGCCTCTCTAGCGACACCTTTAAGGCGCCGAATTTCATCAGCACGCGCCAGACCGTGATCGCGACGGTGACGAGCGTAGTCGACCCGACGGCTGCGGCTTCCGTCCAGATCTCCCTGGTCCCCGTGAGTGTCACCGTGCTGGTCACACCCACTGCCGTGACGCTCGGCGCCGGACAGTCTCAGCAGTTCTCGGCGACCGTTACCGGGATCAGCCAGACGGGCGTCAGTTGGAGCATCAATCCGCAGGTCGGCAGCATCGACCCGGTCAGCGGATTCTACACCGCTCCCGCCTCGGTTACTGTCGCGCAGAAGGTCTCGGTGATTGCCACCAGCACGTTCGACCCGGTTTCCACGGGAACCGCAACCGTCACCTTGCAGGCTCCCATCATTCAGGTTGCCCCCTCGGCGGTTACGCTCTCGGTGAATCAGACGCAACTATTCACGGCGACCGTGAGCGGCACGCTTCCCAGCGTGACCTGGAGCATCAGCCCGCAGGTGGGCAATATCGATCCGAACAGCGGCCTCTACACCGCGCCGTCCACGCTTACGGCGGCCCAGCGGGTCACGGTCACCGCGACCAGCACCATCAATGCAGGTGTGACCGGAACCGCGACCGTGACGCTGCAGGCGCAGGCCGCCATCACGGTCACGGTTTCCCCATCCGCGGCATCACTGACTGCCGGCCAGACACAGCAGTTTACAGCCACCGCGCAGAACTCGACCTTGGGGGTCACCTGGAGCCTCAATCCGCTGGTGGGATCGATCGACGCCACAGGCCTGTACAGTGCGCCCGCGACCGCCACCGGCTCGCAGAAAATCACCGTCACCGCGACGAGTGTGGAGGACACGACCAAGTCCGCGACCGCAACCATCACCTTGACGGGCACTACGATCACGGTCAACCCGTCCACGGTTTCGCTGAGCAATGGCCAGCAACAACAGTTCAGTGCTCTGGTACAGAACGGCTCGGGCGGCGTCTTGTGGTCGATCAGCCCGCAAACGGGCACTATTGATGCGAACGGGTTGTATACCGCCCCTGCTCTGATCACCGGCAGCGTCAAAGTTACGGTGACAGCCACACTGGTGTCGAATACCAGCGTGACGGGAACGGCGGCCATCACGCTGGGAACCCTGACGGACGTGGGCGTGGGAGCGCCCAACAATCTGGTGCAGGCGTTCGTAACGGCGTTCTACCGGAATAACTTCGATCTGCTGGTTTCGCTGCCGCCCCTGGGGAATGTGAAGGCGCTGGGCAGCACCGGCTACGTGCAGGAGTTTTCGGATGTGGCGAAAACGTCCGGTGTGAAACTGGCGTTGGCGACGATCAGTTCGACAGTGCCGCCTGCCCCTGATGGAACGGCGACTCCGGTGGTGCAACTCTTCTCGCCCTTGTATGTCTATTACAGTTCGGTGGGTGCGGGCACGGCTGGATATCCGTTGTCGGATTCACTGATCTGCCCGCCGTTCGACCCCGTCAATAGCTGTGGATACGATTTCTTCGATAAAGGATACGCGCTGTTTGCCTACGCGAACTCCTTGTCCACGGGACAGAATTTTTCGATTGCGGGCGCCTTCTACACGGAGTGGACGAATCTGGGCGGTTTGAGCGGACCCGGACGGCCGGTGGATGTGCAGACAACAGTCACGGCGTCCACCACGACCACCGCCACGCAACAGGCATTCTCTTCGGGAGCGATCTACAGCATCACTTCAGGCGTGAATAAAGGGAAGACATTCGGAGTCGTGGAACCTCTCTACGACTTGTATGTCGCGCAGGCCGGACCAACCGGCAAGTTGGGGTTGCCCACCGGGGAGGTCCAACTGGTTTCCGCGTCGGGCGTGTACAAGCAGAACTTCGAAGGCGGCGCGCTGCAATACACGTCGGCAGGAGGGCCCACCGTCCAATTGCCCGTAGTCGCCGTCACGCTGACCGGAACCGCTGGGGGGGCTTTGACACTGAGCCTGGGGCAGACACTCACGGTTACAGCGGTTCCGAGCGATTCCAACGGATCTCCTCTGACCGACCGGGCAATCTCCTGGAGCACGACGAATGGCAAGGTGATTTCGATCCAAGCCACGGGGCAGAGTGCGGTGCTGACGGCAGTAGGCGGCGGAACCGCCAGTGTGACAGCTTCCAGCGGCGGCATCACCAGCCCGAAGTTGAATCTGACGGTAAATGCTCCCTGTTGCCAGGTGGGGCAAGGGGCGCCAGTCTCGGTGCAGCAGGCGTTTCAGGACGCGATTACGCGGGACAAGCTGTCCATTATGCTTCCTGTGCCCGCCGCAGCAGTGCGCGTGGGAAGCGGATACGTACAGATGATCCCTTCGAGCGATCCGTCGACGCCGGTCATTTATATGGTGGCGCAGGCCGACCAATCGGGCACCGCGTACGTCGTGTTTGGTGCGATTCTGGCGCAGTATCAGACCCTCGGGGGTCCGACGGGCGCCTTGGGATATCCAGCCAGCGACGCGAGCACGGGAGGCACCCAGCGGTTCGTCAACAATGCGGCACTGGCGGGCAGCCCGGTCCGCCTGGTAATCGGCGGAATTCTCACGAAGTGGGCATCGCTAGGCTACGAAACGGGTGTGGCCGGACCTCCGGTTGCGGATGCCACCGCCTTTTCCACATTCGGTGCGAATTCCGGAAATCAGCAGAGCTTTCAAGGCGGCGCGATCTACAGTGCCACGGGGGGACCACGCGCCGGGTCGTCGTATTTCGTCAGCGGCCTGGTTTTGACTCGATATTCCGCATTGGGCGGAGCCTCGGGCGATTATGGTATGCCCACCAGCGACGAATTCGTGACAGCAGGCCTCCATCAGCAGAATTTTGAGGGCGGCAACATCACGTATTCGGTGGGCGACGCTGCGGCGGTAGAGCATCCAGCAGCGAAAACGCCTTCGGTGATTGTGGCGCCCGCTTCGATCTCGGCGGGCGGTCAGGCGCGGCTGGCGGTTTCGGGATTTCCGGATAACAGCACAATCCGCGTCTCAGTGTCAGGAGCGCCCGATTTCCTCGTGACGAGCGTCAATGGTGCATACAGTTGGGTGATGCCCGTCCCCTTGACGGCCAAAAGTGGGACGGTCGCGATTCACGCGGTGGATACTCGTGGGACCTCCACGGCGGACGGCACCCTGACCATCAAGGGTTTCGCGGATAATCGCGTGGCCATCACCATGGTGCAGGGCGACAATCAGACGGGCCTGCCAGGAGCGACGCTGCCAATGTCGTTGCGGATCGCTCTTAAGGATGCGTCGGGCAACCCGGTGGTGGGCGCGCCAGTGGTATTTCAGGCCTCGCCGGGAGCACAGATCTCCGTCTCGACTGCGGTTACGGATGCTTCCGGACAGGCCGAGACCTGGCTTCGTCTGCCTGCCAGTGTGGGGATCACCGCAGTGACAGCGGATGCGCCTTCGATCGCGCAGAATCCTATCTCCTTTTATGCGCGATCGGCAGCTTCTACCCTTTCGGGCTTTCCCCAGTGGACGGAGGCGGGCAACACTCCGCTGGGCCGGGGCTCGGCTACGATTGGACAGAAGGGCGCTTTGTTGACGGCCGCGGCGTCAATTTTGCGGTATCACCAGAATCGCGGCGCGTTACCGGCTCCGAACGGCACTGTAGATCCGCTCGCGTTGAATCAGTTCCTGTTGAGCGATTGCGCCGCGAATCTGAATGGACCCCCGTTGTGCGACGGGTACCTTTCGATCTCCGACTCGGGAGAGCAGATCGTCAATCTCTGGCGGGCCGCGGATTTCACTGGAGGTGTGGATGTTCGGGCGCTTGCTCCGTCTTTGCCGGGGATCGCCGACCTGTTAGCGCAGGGGACGCCTGTCCTCCTTTCCCTGGGGCTCTCCTTAAATAATGTGGCTGCGGGAGGACATTATGTAGTCGCGACGGGGATTTCCGCCGATGGTTCTATCGTGATCCAGGACCCGAGTCCTCTGTTCGCCCGAAGCAGCCTGAACGATTATCTGAACGGGTTCACAGTGGCAGGCGGAAATTGGAAAGGCATCCTGACGGGAACGGTCGAGTTTGCGATTGGCAATCCGAGCGGCACCAGGTTTTTGGCGACGGCGTTGTCCCAACCTCCGGATCTGATGTCGAAATTAGTCCTGGATCTTCAATCGCCGGCTGGACCTTGCGGATTGCCGGTCGATTTCTGGGATGCGGTCGATTCGGCCGGGCATCCCGCAACTGGAGGGTTGATCTCGCGATTTCAGGTCTGCGACGGTTTGCAGCCGGTATACCAAATGAGCTTGGGCGCGGATCAGCCCTACCGGGCCTCTATTACCGACTTGGCGTCAAATGGCGCGATGACCGACCTATCCGGGAATATTTCCAAGACATATCAAGCTACGCGTCCACAGCTAGCCCTGGATATAGTCGCGGAGCAGTTAAGTTTGCAGCCGGGGGCGGCGGTCAATAGCGCCACACTCACTGGCGGACTGGCGCCGGGAGGGGCGATGACGGTTTTCGGCACAGGTTTGTCCGGCGCCGGAACAGCCACCACTGCCGACCTCGACGGATCCCCGGTGCTGATCACCTCAACGACAACCTTTCAGCTCAATGGCGTCATCCCGATCGATATGCCGCCGGGCACCCACACACTCAACATTCAATCGGCATTCGGCAGCGCGAGCCAGAGTGTCTCGATCGCTGCTGTGGCGCCAGCGGTTTTTCTCGTCGGAAATCCCCTCACTGGGGCAGTCGCGAACCAGGACGGGAGCCTGAACGGTCCGGCAAGTCCGGCGGCACGTGGGAAAGTGGTGAGCATCTACGCCACGGGTTTGGGAGCGGTAAATGGACAGACTGGGCTGGCACAGGTGGGCACCCCAGTTACAGTGGTGCTAAATGGACAGGAATTAGCGGTCGATTTCGCTGGGCTAACCCCCGGAATTCCCGGCGAATATCAGGTGAACGTCCTGATCCCGTTGACCACGCCTCCAGGGTTGGGAATTCCGCTTACCCTCAAACAGGGGGGATACCTGAGTAATACCGTAACTCTAGCATTGCAGTAGCGAAAAAATGAGACGATTCGGTGTGAAACTATTGACGCGGGCGCTCGGAACGTGGTTAAATCGGGCAGCCTTGCATAATGAGAACAGGCGAGCAAAAGCTCCGTTCCGCGTTGAAGGGAAAGAATTTCTCTTGACACTGGGCGTGCAATCAGTTATGAATATCTTTACCGCGTTTGGTTTGTAGTGTGCAATCTTGTGTTTGTGTCCAACGAGCACAGAAGACAAAACTAAAGCACTAAGCATGTGCCGTTAGGACAAAGCTTCAGTAAGGCCCGGTGGTCGGCTAAACGACCGCTGGAAAGTTACTCTCCGCCCGACACGGAGAAGTTCCCTAGGTAGCTGAACAGTTTTTTTAAGGTTGATTTGAGGCTCAGGTTGAAAAAGAGAACTTCGACCGATTCAATTTTGCAATTTACAAGGAGAAGGAAATGGTAGATTTTCGCAGATGGATTATTGCGGCTGCTGTGCTCACCCTTTTCGCCGGGTTGGCCAGCGCGCAAGTCCCTAGTGGTGGCGGTGTTGGTTCGTTGCAATGCACCGCATCCGTCGCAGTTCCCCCACAGCTCCGTTCGGAAGGGCTGACGGAACTGATCGGCGACATCGTGCTGAGCTGCACTGGTGGCGCCCAACTCGCGGATAATTCAATTGTTCCCACGGCTAACATCACGGTTAGTCTCGGTGCCAACGTAACGAGCCGTATTTTGACGACTGCCAACCTGAATGGTGGCCCGACTCAGAATATCTCGGAAGGCGTGCTCTTGATTGACGAGCCGGGTTCGGGTCTTACCCCGACGATCCCCGGCACCGGTCCGGCTCTGGCCCAGAACCCCTGCTTCTCGACGGGCGGCTTCCTGGCTGGTGCGGGTCCTGGTGGTTGCATTCAGACCGTCAAGAACACCTTCGTGAACCCCGCGAATCCCGCGGCCGGCACGATTCCGGTGATGTTGAGCTGCACCACGGTCTCCGGCAGCGCCTGCACGGCGACCGCTCCGGCGGCCAACCTGTTCCTGGGCTACGTGAACGGCAATCAGATGACCTTCCCCGGTATTCCGGTTCTGCCTCCGGTCACCTCTGGTTCCAGCCGCGTGTACCGCATGACCAACATCCGTCTGAACGTTAGCGCGCTCGGTGGCGGCCTCCTCAATGGCGTGACCCCGGCCGTGGCGTCGGTCTCGATCAGCGGTTCCACCTCGCTGCCCGTGAACAACCCCGTTCTCAATGTTGGTTTCATTCAACCTGGTCTCAGCACCGCGTTCTCGGCTGCTGCGAATAGCAGCGTCACCAACACCTTCCTGCAGTGCACCAGCGTTTCGCTTGGTTCTGCTAACGGAACTCTCGCTGCCGTAGGCTTCCTGCGGTTCTCCGAGAACTTCGGAACTGCGTTCAAGACCCGCGTGTTCCCGCAATCGGCGACACCGGGTGCTGGACAAGCTTCGACGTTGCAGAATATCCCCGGCGTCATCTACAACTCGGAATCCGGATTCATATATCCGATCACGAGCACCGGCCTCACCGGCGGCGTTCCGACCTCCTTCACGGCAGTTGGTCTTGCCGATTACGGCACCCGTCTCAAGGCTGTCTTCAACAACATCCCGACTGGCGTACACATCTACGTTACGCTGTTCAACGTTACCTCGGTCGGCGGCGGCAACAGCGCCACCTCTCCTGGCAACCCGGCCCGTCCGAACGGCAACAGCGCCACCTCGTTCGCGGCTCTCGTTAACGGCGAAACCACCCCGGATGCCAACGGCGCTGTCGGCGCGGCTCCCGAGCTGACTGCCACCAACTCCGTCGGGCCCAACGGGACCCCCACCGCTCTCGTGGAAATCCTACCCGTCAACGGCACCGCCGAAGCGGTTTGGGAAGTTGAGAACACCAACCCGGCCGCAACCGAAACCTTCAGCTTCGGTGTGTGGACCAGCTATACCGCGAACCAGAACGCCAATTCTCCGGCGACTGGGACCGTGACCGCCAACATGAGCTATGCTCCGACGCCGCCCGCTTTCCCGGCGACCACCGGTGCAGCCGCTTCTTCGAGCCTCACGATTCCGCGGTTCGCTGACACTTCCACTCCGAAGAACCTGTTCAGCATCACGCTCTGCCAGACTCTGTTGCTCTATCCGTTCGTCACCAACCAGAACGGCTTTGACACCGGTCTGTCTATCGCAAACACTTCGACCGATCCGATCGGCACTTCTCCGCAGGCAGGTGTCTGCAAGTTGAGCTGGTATGACGGCACCGGCAAGTTCCCGGCGACCGGCATCAACGGAACGGATCTAACCAAGGAAGCTCCGGTTGCCACCGGAACCGTCGCAGTCAACCTCGCTTCGGTTCTCGCCAACGGATTCCAGGGTTATGTGTTCGCCCAGTGCAACTTCCAGTTTGCTCACGGGTTCGCGTTTGTCAGCGATCTCGGCGCACGCAACCTGGCGATGGGCTACCTGGCCCTCGTGGTCACGCCTGGCGGCGTCACCCGTGGTCCGGTATCCGAGACTTTGGGCAACTAACTTCAACACTTAGAACGCTGTAAACAAGAGGGGAGCTTCGGCTCCCCTCTTGCCTTTTGGTGCAGATCTTTTCTGTGCTACACTGAAGCTCTTCCGCGTCCTTCCAATCTAACCATGTTCATGCATCGCATGACGGAGGTAAGTAATCTTGCATAGCTTCAGGTCTCTATCTTTGGCGGCGTTATTCGCTGCTTTTGTCTTCCTAACTTCAGCTTCGGCACAGAATGTAACGATAGTCTCTGGGAATGGGCAGGTACTCGGCGGCGGAAACTTCCAGCTCAATCCTCTGGTAGTCCAGGTAACGGACGCCACCACCGGCAATCCCGTGGGTGCCGGTGTCGCAGTGAACTGGACAGGATCTTCGCTGAACGGAGTTTTCCTGGCGACCGGAACCAACCAGGCCCAAACATTCACAGACGTCAACGGACTGGCGACTGCGTATTTCAATCTCCCCGCGAATGGGTTCTACCAGAACGTGCTGACTCCCCTGGTTCAGAGCACCGTTACCGCCACCGCCGGTGGAAACGTAGCGACCTTCAACCTGACCCAGTTGGTCGCTGCTCCGAATCTCCAGGTCGCGCCATACATCATCGTTGTCCCCGTGAACATTCCTGTCGGCACTACACTCACCGGCGCCGTGGGCACGAGCGTGACTCCTCCAATCCAGTTGGCGGTCGAAGCCAGCAATGGTCTTTCGGTACAGATCCTGCCTAACGCCGCAGTGCAACTGCTCAACTTCCAGGATCCAACGCAAGGGCCTGTCATCGCCTGCGCGAGTAGCCCGGGCGCGGGCTTGAATACCGTGTTGACCGACGCCAACGGTGCCGCAACTTGCACGCCGGTATTCGGCGGACAACCAGGTTTTGGCCGGTTTGTCGTCACTGTGGGTGGCGTTCAGGTCGTCAACTCGTCTCCGTCCGGCTTTTGGTTGCCACTTCTCAATCCCAACGATCTGAGCAGCCTTCCGACCGTGAATACCGCCTGGCAGAACTTTATCCCGATCAACATGCAGGTATCCCCGGGCGCTCCCGGGAACATCAAGATCATTTCGCCCGCGGGCGGCACACAGTCCGTACTTAGCGGCGGAAGCGTTTCGTTGACGGTTGAGACCGACAATACTTCGGGTCTACCGAATGGTGGATCGACCGTAAACTGGAAAGTCGTGTCGCCAACAACTGGGGGCGTCAATCTTTCCAACTCCTCGACGACCACTGGCACTAACGGGCAGTCCACGAACCTCGTGACGTTCTCGAGCGGTTTCGTCGGCGCGGCGCAGATCACCGCCACCCTCGGCAGCGACTCCACGAAATCTGTGACATTCACGATCACAGCGACGCCACCGGTGAGTGTCACTCAATTTCAACTGATCTCCGGTAGCGGCCAAAGCGCAGTTGCCAACACGGCATTCAGCCAACCGCTGATCGTGAAAGTCAGTGTAAGTGCCGGATCGGCTGCCAACATCCCAGTGCAGTTCTCCGTATTTAGCGGATCCGCAACATTATCGGCCTCCAGTGCCAATACCGATGCGAACGGTCTGGCGCAGGTGAATATCACAGCAGGTCCGAACAGCGGACCGGTGAGTGTTGTTGCCTCCACCGCAGGCGGGCCGAACAACGTCACATTCGCGCTCAACGTCCTCGCTTCGGCTCCGACGCTCACCGCGGCCAACTTTGTCAATGGCGCCGACGGCCAGCTAAACTCGCTCTCACCTTGCAGTCTTGGCGCGTTGGTTACGGCTCCGGGAACCTTGGGGATCCCCGACATCTCGCCCACTTTCCCCGGAACCCCGGTTCCCTCGACTCCGATTCAACTCACCTTCTCGAACATCGTAGCTCCCATTCTGAGTGTTGGGACCAACGCCTTCCAGCAGCAGCAGGTCCTCTTTCAGGTACCGTGCGAGGTGACGCCGGGCAGTGCGGTGCCGGTTACCCTATCCGCTGGCGGTGCAAGCACCAACCTGAACCTGAACGTGCAGGCTGCCAGTCCCGGCATTTTCCAGACGAAGATGTCTGACGGATCCTTCCGCGCAGTTCTGATTCGTCCGGACGGCTCCTATGTTAGCCTAACCAATCCGGCCCGCCAGGGCGAAATCGTCGTGTCCTATGTGACTGGACTCGGCGCCACCACGCCCGGTGTGAGCACGCAAACGGTGCCGGCTCCCAGTAACAGCCCGACGTCCGCTTCCAACGCGGCAGTCGCTGGTACAGTGGTGCCCGGCATGAGCGGTTCGGGAGCCTCGCTGGTTTACGCAAAGCTCAGTGAAGACCTTCCGGGTGTCTATGTCGTGGCGTTCCAGATTCCCACCAGCGGGCCCACAGGAAACGATATCAGCTACTCGGTTTCCGTGATTCCGTTGGGAAGTAACACGCCGATCAGCAGCGGCTTGTCAAAGATTCCAGTTCACCAGTAGTACTCCTTCCTTCTCCGGGGCCGGGAAACATCCGGCCCCACCTTCTTTTCCACAACTGCTACCATGGATTAAAAGAATGGCGGCGAACCCCGGCGCGACCTTCGTGAGCGTAGAGGAGTACCTCGAGCGCCAACGCACATCCGATTCAAAGTGCGAGTACTTCAACGGCGAGATCTTCCCGATGTTCGCCACCACGCCTCATCATGCCCTCATCGTGAACAACGTTGGCGGAGAACTTCGGACTCGTTTGAAGTCGGCGCCTTGTCGCGTGTATACGAGCGATTTGATGGTAAGGGTTACGGCAACGGGGTTGTATACCTACCCGGATGTAACCGTCATCTGCGGCGATCCTCAATACACCGAAGGCCGGCCCGATGGCATAACCAATCCGTCTTTAATTGTGGAAGTGCTTGCGCCATCCACCGAAGATTACGACCGCGGGAAAAAATTCGAGCATTATCGGACTCTGCCCACCCTGATCGATTACTTAACCATCGCCCAGGACAAACCCCACATAGAATGTTTTACCCGCCAGGCCGAAAATCGCTGGCTTTTGATCGAATTTGCGGAACTTACACAGAAAATTGAACTTACGTCGATTCAATGTGTGCTTCCTTTAAGCGAGATCTACGACAAGGCCGTATTCCCATCCCCCGCCATCTAATCGGACATTCTTCTCTCTTCTCTTTTCCTTCGCCTTTTGATCTACATATAGTATGTCTCCGTACTTGTGTAGATCTGCTGGTATCCCCGTTAACCCCAAAATAATCAGAGACATCGGCTGAAAAACCTCTTGCTTTGGTTCAGTCGATCTGCCACTATTGGTGGTGTGGTTAAGAAGTGGTCTAAACGGGGCTAAATTTAGATCCTTTCTGGGCCAAATATGGAATCTGGGCAACTGCCATCCCCCAAAATCGAACCGCCACGCGGAATGTACCCGGCGCGCATCGATGACAAGGGTCGCATGAAACTGCCAGCCATATTTGTGGAGTACTTTCAGGCATTGGCTTATACCGGGGAAAAGAAGTTGTTTGTGACGAGCTTAGACCGGCGAATTGCACAGATATACCCTCCGTCGGTTTGGCGTCAAAACGAAGAATTCTTTGATAATTACCGCGAAGATCCGGGTCTTGCTGAAAATATTGCGTTTAACGCGGCAGACCTGGGATCCGAATCGGAATTGGACGGGCAGGGAAGAATCAGCTTCTCGCCGGAACTGCGGCGCGAGCTCAAAATCGAAAATGCCCCCGTCCACATTTATGCCTACAAAGGCCACATTGAAGTTTTGAGCGAAGACATCTACAACGAGCGGAAGCAGCAAGCTTCCCAAACGCCGCGGGAGGATGTCAAGAAACTGCAAGCGGCGGGGCTGAAATGACGGAGTATGCACGTTCCTGTCATGCCGGCCGAGTCGCTTGCTCTCTTGGCAGTACGTCCGGATGGAATTTACCTGGACGCAACTTCGGGGTTGGGGGGCCACACCGCTCTGATCGCGCAGCAACTCGAGACGGGCACGGTAATCGCGAACGACCGCGATCTGCTCTCGATCGAGAAGGCACGGCAAAACACCGAAGCGTGGAAGGATCGAATCCGCTTCCATCACGGCTCCTTCTGTACTTTAGCAGAAGTGATTGCCGGGGGAGCGCAGGGACAGTTCGACGGAATCTTGGCGGATCTGGGCGTGAGCCGTTATCAACTCACCGATCCGCAGCGCGGTTTTTCGTTTATGTCAGATGGGCCTCTGGATATGCGCATGGATCAGTCCACAGGCATGACAGCAGCCGATCTAGTCAATTACACCGACGAAAAAACACTCGCCGACCTGATCTATCAGTTCGGCGAAGAGAGGAGGGCGCGGAAAGTAGCCAGAGCAATCGTCCGGGCACGGCCCATACGGAGTACACTCCATCTGGCCGATGTAGTGTTACGGGTCGTGCCTAGGACGGGACATCTGCACCCGGCCACCAAGACCTTTCAAGCCCTCAGAATGCAGATCAATCAGGAATCAGGACAATTGGATTGCTTACTCCAGATTGCACCGGACCTGCTGAAAAAGGGCGGTCGTATGGTCGTCATCAGCTTTCAATCGTACGACGACAAAAAGGTCAAAGAGAGATTCAAGGTGCTGGGCAGGGACGGGATAGCCACCATACTGACAAAGCACCCGCTCCAGCCAAGTGAAGAGGAAACGCGGAGGAACCCAGCGGCGCGCTCGGCCAAATTGCGCGCACTGGCGCTGAATTAGAGAGGGATAAGTAAAAGATCATGGCGACGATGCCTGTTTTTTTCCGTAGAACCGAAGCGCCGGCATACCCCGAGGCAAAGCGGCCGGTGCCTGTGCGAGCAGAACGAAGCCCGTTCGAACTGCGCGCGCTCCCACAAGAAGACGTGTTCTTCTACTGCAAGAAAATCGACAATTCGCGTCTGGTCCGGGAACACGACCCCAAGGCCCATGCGTCCTGCTGGTCCGCAGTCGGAGGCGCTGCTGTTGTTCTAGCCCTGCTGGGCGGTGTGCTGTTTCCGAACGTAGCATCGACATTGGCCGGGTACAAACTGGAATCGCTGCGTGCCGAAGAGCGCCGCCTGTTGGATGAGAAGCGTGAGCTGGAATTGCAAGAGGCGGAGCGGCTCGGCCCCCAGCGGCTGGAGCAGCTGGCCCAAAAGCGTAACCTCGTTACGCCGGGTAAAGGTCAGGTCTTCCACCTGGACGGCAAGACCGATGGCGCAGTCGCCATGCGTCGATAAAGCGATATGGGGGGCGTGATTCGCAACGCAACACGTCATGGCAGATCGTCGTCTCACCTGGCTCGCCGCGATCATTGTCCTTTGGGGCGGCCTGATCTTCGGCAAGCTGATTTCCCTTCAAGTTCTACGTCATAAAGAGTTCACGAAAGCTGCGAAGGCCCGCCAGGAGGTCACGGTGGAGCTCGCCGGGCCTCGCGGCACCATCTTCGACCACACCGGGAGGCCGCTCGCGATGAGTGTGCCGGCGGAGTCGGTTTACATCAATCCCTTGAAAGTACCGAACCTGGAGATGGATTCGGATCTGCTGGCCCGAGCTCTCCATCTGGACCGGGCCGAGCTGTACGATACCATCAAGCAGGCTCGCGAAAACAAGCGCGGTTTCCTCTGGGTGAAGCGCAAGATCGACTACTCCGAAGGGCAGGAACTGCGCGGCCTCAAACAGGAATGGATCGTCATTCAAAGCGAAAGCCAACGCCACTATCCCAATGGCTCCCTGGCTGCACACGTATTAGGCTCAGTGGATTTCGAAGAAAAAGGAACGGCCGGCCTGGAGAGAGCGCTCGATGAGGAACTCCGCGGAACGCCGGGCCAGATCCGCGTCTTCACTGACGTCAAGCGGCGCGGAATCGACTCCCAGCTCGCCACACAAGCGAAGCCAGGCGTTCCCATCACTACCACAATCGACGAGCGAGTTCAGTTCGTAGCGGAGCGGGAACTGGCCGCCGCCGTTGGTCTGCACCATGCCTACAGCGGCAGCGTGGTGGTCATGAATCCCTCCACCGGAGACGTGCTCGCCCTGGCCAGCTATCCGACCTACGACCCGAACGTCCAGGCGACGCCACGCGAAAAGTTCGCCCGTCAGAATCATGCGGCTGCGGTTCCCTTCGAGCCGGGATCGGTGTTCAAAGTGATCACTCTGTCCGCTGCGCTGGAGACTACCAGTCTCAGTCCGGATAGCTTGATCAACTGCCACGGCGGAGCGATTTCGCTGCCTGGCCGCGTGATTCACGACTCGCACGCAGGTATCGGAATCATTCCGATGTACATGGTGCTGGCGCGATCCAGCAACGTTGGCGCGATCGAGGTCGGCATGCGCGTCGGAGCCAGGAACATGTACGACTATATGCGGAAATTTGGCTTCGGGCAAAGAGTCGGTCTCTTCCATCGGCTCGAAGATTCGCCTGGCCGGGTGCGCAAACTGGAACGATGGGGCACCACGTCACTGGCCTCCGTCTCCATGGGGCAGGAGGTCAGCGTGACTACGCTGCAACTGGCGCAAGCAGCTTCCGTGATCGCCAACGGCGGCATGCTGGTTCGCCCCCGTCTCGTCTCCAAGCGCGGTGACAGTCCGGTTCCGATTACTCCTCCCGTTCGTGTCATCCGGCCTGAGACTGCGATCAAAATGCGTCACATGATGGAAGAAGTGGTGACCAATCAGCTAGGCACCGGCAAGCGCGCCAAGCTGGACGGATATTCGGTGGGCGGAAAGACTGGCTCGGCGCAGATCTACGATTTTGCGGCGCGGCACTATACCCACTCCTATAACGGGACCTTCATGGGGATGGCGCCGCTCAACAATCCGGCGATCGTGGTGGTGGTGACGTTGAACGGTACTCACGGCGAGGGCGGATTCGGCGGCGTCGTGGCGGCTCCGGTTTTCCACGCGGTAGCGACTGAAGCGCTGCGAGTCTTGGAAGTGCCCAAAGACATGCCTGATGACGCCCCAGTGGTTACCGAGGTAGCATCCAACCGTGACGTGAGCGATCTTGCAGACGCCGGCCCGGGAGATGACAACATTCTGATCGAGCCGGACGAGGACGAGAAACCCGCGGAGCCCGTCACGCGCGCGGTGATCGGCCCCGCGCCGCCTGCCGTCCTTCCTGCGGTGGCAGTGGCGCCGCCGAAACGAGAACCACCTTTGCCGAGAGTGCCGAATTTCAGAGGTAAGACGATGCGTGCGGTGCTGGCGGAAGCTTCGGCGAAGGGACTAACGGTAGTTCCGGATGGCAGCGGTATCGCGCGAGTACAGAAGCCACCAGCGGGGGCAATCCTCCACCCGGGGGACAAGATCCGCGTGCAGTTTGAACGATGAGTTGGCAGTTGTGGAGGTATACACTGGAGGGCGAAAGAGTCGAGACTTGTCTCGACGCGGCAAATCGAGGCGCCTGCGCCGCATCCGGTTACGAAAATGACTCTGGACGAGATACTTTCGGGTGTAGCGCTGACCCAGCCGATCTCGCCTTCACTCGGCCAAACGCCAATCGATGGTATCGAGTACGATTCGCGTCGAGTCGGCAAAAACTTCCTCTTCTTCGCGTTTCCCGGGAGTCGCGCCGACGGGCGCCAGTTCGTCCAGGACGCTTTGGCGCGAGGCGCCGTCGCGGTGGCGAGCGAATCGGAGGCACCGGGCCCAGGGGGCGGCAACCTCTTCACCGCTCCCTGGATTCAAGTCAAGCATGGCCGCCAAGCTTTGGCTACCGCGTCAAAGAATTTCTACAACAAGCCTGACGAACGGCTGGGCCTCACAGCGATCACCGGCACCAATGGCAAGACGACTACCTCTTATCTGATCGACTCCGTCTTGCGCGCTGCGGGCCATACCACGGCCCTGATCGGCACGATTGAGTATCACCTTGCAGGACGTGTATTGCCCGCCGTCAACACCACGCCCGAGTCGCTGGAATTGATCCGCATGCTCGCGGAATTGGAGCACGAGGGTGGGACCCACGCGACCATGGAAGTCTCGTCGCACTCGCTGGCACTTGGCCGCGTTTACGGCATTCACTTCCACACCGCGGTCTTCACCAACCTCACACGCGATCACCTGGATTTTCACGGCACCATGGAGGCCTATTTCGCAGCTAAAGAGATGCTATTTGCCGGCACGGGAACCGCGCCTCCGCCTTTTGCCGTGTTGAACAGCGACGACGAATATGCGCGCCGCATCAGGCTGCATCCCAAAACAAAGACCTTCTGGTATGGTCTAGGGCAGGATTCGGACCTGCGTGCCCGCCACATCTCCTCGGGATTCCAGGGATTGCGGTTCGACGTGCAGTTCGGCAAGCAACGATTTCCGATCGAATCGCCGCTAATTGGCAAAATCAATGTCTACAATATCCTGGCGGCTTGCGGCACGGCACTGTCCTACGGCATACCGCCGGAGACGATCGCTCGGGGAATCGCACAGCTTCCCGCCGTGCCGGGCCGCTTCGAGCGTGTAGACGAGGGTCAGCCCTTCGTCGTCGTGGTGGACTACGCCCACACTGACGACGCTTTGCGAAACGTGATCGCCGTGGCTCGCGGACTGAATCCCAAGCGCGTGATTACGTTGTTCGGCTGCGGTGGAGATCGCGACCGGACCAAGCGCCCCTTGATGGGCAAGGCCGCCGCGGACGCCAGCGATTTTGTAGTGCTGACGAGCGACAATCCACGATCCGAGGATCCGCTCGCCATCATGAACGACGCGCTGGTGGGAATACGGCGCAAGGATGTGCCCCACATCGTGGAGCCTGACCGAGCTACGGCGATCGCTCGCGCTCTGAAGGAAGCCCGGGAGGGCGATATCGTCATCCTGGCGGGAAAGGGCCACGAAACTTACCAGGTCTTGCGTGACAAGACGATCGCGTTCGACGACCGCGCGGTGGCGCGTGACGTGCTCCGTGGTTTTGGGTATCAGAAGCCCCAGAAGTCATGACCCTGAATCTCCAGGACGTTGCCCACGCGATGGGTGCCGGCGGACGGCCCGACTCCATTTCAGTGAATGGGTGGAGCGTGGACACACGAACACAGAGTGTGGGCGATCTTTACTTCGCACTGCGTGGTGTAAACCATGACGGACACGATTTTGTCGAAGCGGCTCTCGATAAAGGCGCGGCTGCGGTGGTTGTGGAGGATCGACCCCCGTTGGAACATCCGTCGCGGATTCTGGCAGTGCGCGATACTCTGTGGGCATTGCAGAAGTTGGGGGGCTGGGCGCGAGAGAAGTGGGACGGGCAGGTAGTGGGAGTCACAGGCAGCGCGGGAAAGACCACAACGAAGGACGCTATCGCCCATCTGCTTGCGAGCGAGTTCGCGGTGGGTAAAACTATCGGCAACTTCAACAATCACGTAGGCGTGCCACTCTCGATTCTGCGTCTTCCGGACGACTGCCGTATCGGCGTGCTGGAGATGGGAATGAACCATGCGGGCGAAATCCGCGACCTGGCCGCTATTGCGAAGCCGGACGTCGGTGTCGTGACCAACGTAGGCTATGCGCATGTAGAGTTTTTCGATTCGATCGAAGGCGTTGCCGCGGCCAAGCGTGAATTGATCGAGGGATTGCCGCCGGGCGGCGTGGCGGTGCTGAACGCCGACGATGCCAGGGTGCTTCGTTTCCGCGAAATACATCCGGGACGCTCCGTTACGTTCGGGTTTTCGGACGACGCCGATGTGCGCGCGGAAGCGGTGGATTCGAGCGATACCGGCACGCGTTTTCGCGCCTTGGGCGTTGATTTCGAGACGGGTCTGACCGGAAGGCACGCGGTCATGAACCTTCTGGCAGCGATCGCGGTCGCGCAGGTATTCGAGATTTCGCCGGAGCGTTTGCGGGAGCCGGTCCGCACCTTCACCATCGGAAAAATGCGGGGAGAGCGCTTGGAACATCACGGTGTGGTGGTGTGGAACGACTGCTATAACTCGAATCCCGAGGCGGCGCAGGCGATGATCGACGTGCTCCGCAAGACGCCGGCATCGCGGAGGATCGCAGTGCTGGGCGAGATGCTCGAACTCGGCCACGCCTCGGAGGAGTTGCATCGCAGATTGGGCCGGTACGCGGCGCAGAACGGAGTCGACGCGCTGATTGGCGTGCACGGTTGCGCCCGAGTGATGGTGGAGGAGGCGATTGCAGCGGGTTTGCCCGAAGAGAGTGCACGGTTCTATGACGCGCCCGCGGAAGCGGGTGAAGTGGTCCGCGAGTGGGCACGGCCCGGAGACGCGATTTTGTTCAAAGGTTCGCGAGGAGTGCGTGTGGAAAAGGCGCTGGAGAAGTTCCTAGGGTAGCGATGCTTTATTTCTTACTATACGAAGTACTTCACAAATACGTCAGCCCGTTTCGAGTCTTCAGCTATACGACCTCGCGCACGGCGTTTGCCAGCCTCACCGCTCTGTTCCTGTGCATCGCTTTGGGGCCTTGGCTGATCAATCGTCTGCGCCAGTTTCAGATCGGACAGTATATTCGCGAGGAAGGTCCCAAGTCTCACCAGAAAAAAGCCGGTACGCCGACCATGGGCGGTGTCCTCATCATCATCTCGATCGTGATTCCAACCCTGTTGTGGGCCGACTTGCGATCGCTTTATGTCTGGGTCGCACTTATCTCGCTGCTGGGCTACGGCTGGATCGGCTTCATGGACGACTATGCCAAGGTGACGCGCCGGCGGAATCTCGGGCTGACGGGCCGGCAAAAGCTGATCTACCAGTTCACGATGGGTTTTTTATTCGCGGCGGTTCTCCTGGTGATGCGTTCGTACGGCGATTTCTCGACCACCATGAATATCCCGTTCTTCAAGGGTTACCGGCCATCGCTGTTGATGGAATCTCTGCTGAAGAATCCGTGGACTTACATCATCGGCGTCTTACCGTTCTGCATTTTTGTGGCGCTGGTGGTGGTGTTCATGTCGAATGCCGTCAACTTGACGGACGGGTTGGACGGTCTTGCGATCGGTCTGATGGTGGTGGCGGCAGGGGCGCTGACGGTGCTGACTTATGCGGGCGGCCACGCAACGTTGGCGGAGTATCTGCAGTTGGCACGCAATCCGCGCACCTCGGAGTTGACGATTTTCTGCGGCTCGATGACGGGGGCCAGTCTCGGCTTCCTCTGGTACAACGCGCACCCGGCGGAGATTTTCATGGGAGACGTGGGTGCGTTGGGACTGGGTGGTGCGATGGCGGTAGTGGCGGTGCTGATCAAGCAGGAAGTGCTGCTGGTGTTCATCGGCGGCATCTTCATACTCGAGGCGATCTCGGTAATCCTCCAGGTCGGGAGCTATAAGCTGCGGAACGGCAAGCGCATCTTTAAGATGGCTCCGTTGCATCATCACTTTGAAGCTCTGGGCTGGACAGAGTCGAAGATCATCGCCAGGTTTTGGATTGCGGGGCTGGTGTTGGCGCTGTTCGCGCTGACGACTTTGAAATTGAGATAGGCATGCGTTGCACGTTGGTGGTCGGAATGAAGAAGTCCGGGATGGCCGCGCTCGAGTTACTGTCGCGACACTACGCGCAGCACTCGAACGATTTCGCTATGCTGCGCGCCACGGACTTGAAGCCGCTCGACGAGTTGCCCGAAGCTCGTGCGTTGCTGGAGCGTTTGCATGTTCCGTTCACTCAGCAGGCCCCAGATGTTTTTCAAGGCTGCGACACGATCGTGCTTTCGCCGGACGTACCGGCCGATCTTCCACCCCTCGAAGAGGCGCGTCGCCGGGGTGCCCTGGTCATCGGCGAAGTGGAACTCGCGGCCGCGTTCCTGCGTGGGAAGACGATCGGAGTCACGGGGTCGAACGGGAAGACCACGACGACCAGCCTGATCGGACACATCCTGCGCGAATCGGGTGTCACGGTGCAGGTTGGTGGAAATATTGGGACCCCGGTTACTGCGATGGTGGACAGTTCGCGCGAAGAGGGATGGAATGTGCTGGAGCTTTCGAGTTTTCAACTCGAGACGATTTGCGATTTCCACGCGCATATCGGGCTGGCGCTCAACGTCACGCAGAATCATTTGGATCGGCACCACACCTTCGAGAACTATGCGGCTGCGAAAGGCCGCCTGTTCGAAACTCAGCGTGTCGGCGACTTCGCCGTGCTGAATGCCGATGATCCCGTGTGCGTTTCCTATGCGGATCGAACGGCTGCGACGGTTAATTGGTTCAGCGGCTCCCATAAAGTCACGCCCGGCGCGAGTTTGTGCGCGGACAAGCTGATTCTCGATGGCAAGCTCCTGATGGAGGCGGGCGAGATCCCGATCCGCGGGCGTCATAACGTCGAAAACGTCCTGGCGGCGGCGATTGCCGCGGCGCGCGCCGGAGTTGCCCGCGAGCAGATTGCGGCGGCGGTGCGTACTTTTCGCGCCGTGGAGCATCGGCTGGAGTTCGTGCGCAAGCTCAACGGCATCGACTTCTACAACGATTCGAAGGCCACCAGCGTAGATGCCACGCTCAAGGCCGTGAATGCGTTCGAAAGTGGTCTATGGGTGATTCTCGGAGGCAAAGATAAGGGCCTGGACTACCAAGCCCTGCGCGATCCGCTCTCTGCCAAGGCGCACGCGGTGTTGCTGATCGGCGCGGCAGCCCAGAAGATCGCCGGCCAATTGGAGGGCTCCGTGCCCCTGGTGGATGCGAAAACGCTCGACGCCGCAGTCGCTCACGCCTTTCGAAACGCCAGCCCCGGCGATACGGTTCTCCTGGCGCCGGCCTGCGCCAGCTTCGATCAGTTCAAAAGCTACGAACATCGCGGCGAGGTTTTCAAACAGATCGTGAATCAATTGGAGTCGAAGGATTAGTCTATGTCGCAACGCCTGAAAACTGACTGGATCCTGTTCGCCACCGTGCTGGTGATGGTGACGTTCGGTTTGCTGATTCTGTACAGTGCTTCGTCTGTGATCGCGAAGATGGATGACCGGTTCCACTCGAGCTGGTACTTCGTGATTCACCAGGGAATGTGGGCGGTGGCGTCGGTCGCGGTGATGATGGCTCTCAAGAAGATGCATTATCGCAAGCTGAACGATCGCGCCGTGGCGTTCACCTCGCTGGCTATTACGCTGATCCTGCTGGTCCTGGTGTATTTTGTGGATTCCGGAAGCCATCGCTGGCTGCGTCTTGGGGGCGTCGGCCTGCAACCCTCCGAATTGGCCAAGCCGGCACTGGTGGTGTTTCTGGCGTTTTTTGTCAGTTGGCGGGCGCCCGCCATCAACAACCCTCGATATACGCTGGTCCCGGCGGCCCTGCTGGTCGGCCTGGTGATTGTGGGGGTCGTGATTCCCGATCTCGGTACGGCTGTGGTGCTGGTGATCGCGGCGGCCGTGATCTTCTTTGTGGCTGGTCTGCAGTGGCGTTATTGCGCGATGGTGGCGGGCCTGGCCTTTCTCGGCATCGTTGTCTCGATCGCATCCAAGCCCTATCGTCTGGCGCGCGTGGTGCAGTTCTTTGACCCGCAATTCAAGCTGGTCGACCGGTTCGACCGCTCGGGCAAGATCAAGGCACAGATGCAGAACTCCCTGGCTACCCGCGATACCAATTACCAGGCGGATCAGTCGAAGATTGCTGTCGGCGAAGGTGGTCCGATGGGGCTGGGGATCATGAACGGCAAGCAAAAGCTCTATCTGCCCGCCGCGCATACAGACTTCATTTATGCAGTAGTCGCGGAGGAGTTGGGGCTGTTCGGCGCGGTGGGCCTGTTGATCGGCTTTGGCATCATTTTCTGGCGAGGTCTGCGCGCCGCCTGGCTGATGCACGACGACTTCGGCCGCTACCTGGCGCTCGGCGTGACGGTCGTAGTCGTAGTGCAAGGCTTCATCAACATGAGTGTGGTGCTGGGGATGATGCCCACCAAGGGCCTCCCGCTGCCCATGATTAGCTACGGCGGCAGTTCGCTGCTGAGCACGCTGGCGCTTTTGGGAATTCTGATGAATGTGTCGGAGCATTCGGGATAAAAAGACAGGGGTTGGGAGTTGGGGGTTGGGGCCTCCGGCGACGTGCCGAAGGGCGGAATTAGTTAGAGGGGGTGTGAAGGGCGGATTGTGTGGGCAGGATCAGCCACTTTCGGGACTTACGTGTTTGGCAGCATGGGATGGATATTGTGGAGGCGGTATATCGCGTGACGGGGATATTTCCGAAGTCGGAGCTATACGGGTTGACCGCGCAGGTTCGGCGAGCCGCCGTCTCGGTCCCATCGAATGTCGCCGAGGGCCACACCCGCGAATCGACCAAGGAGTATCTAAATCACCTATCGATCGCGCAAGGTTCACTCGCGGAGGTTCAGACGCAACTGGAGATCGCCGGAAGATTGGGATACATCGAGTCAGCGGAGTTGACCTTGCTCCTGTCGCAGTCCGCGGTTCTGGCAAAGGAACTACACGCACTCCGCAACGCCCTGGCGGACCCGAAATGACCGAGCGGAGCGAGGGGCACAACCCTAACCCCCAACCCCCAAACCCCAACCCCTGCTTTCTCTTCGCGGGCGGCGGGACTGGCGGGCACGTCATTCCGGCGCTGGCAGTCGCTCGCGAACTGCGCGCTCGCGGGCGAGGCGTTGTTTTTGTGGGAACGGAGCGCGGGCTCGAAGGAAAGCTCGTGCCGGCGGAAGGGTTTGAGTTGAAGAAGATCGAGATCGGCGGACTCAATCGGGTGGGCATGCGGCAGAAACTCGCGACGATCGTCCAGTTACCGCTCACTACGCTGCGATGCGGCGACCTGGTGAGCCAGTGCTCCGCTGTGTTCAGCATGGGAGGGTATGTCGCCGGGCCCCCGGTGCTCGCCGCCCTTGTCCGCAATGTGCCGGTCGTCGTAATGGAGCCGAATGCCGTCCCCGGATTCACCAATCGGATCATTGCCAGTAGTGTGTCGCGGGCGCTGATCTCGTTTCCGGAGACGGCGGCGTTTTTTCGCTCAGGCAAGACCGAAGTCACCGGATTGCCGGTACGTAATGAGTTTTTCGAGATTCCGCCGAAACCGCGCGGCGACGTTCTCAGCATTCTGGTTACTGGCGGCAGCCAGGGGTCTCGGACATTGAACCGCGCTTCTGTCGAGAGTTGGCCGCTGTTTCAGAAAGCGGGCCTCCGGGTGCGGATTCTACACCAGTCCGGACGGGCCCCCATCGACGCGAGGAATCAGGATTTGGACAGGTTCGGTCTCGAAGGGGAGATTGTGGAGTTTATTAAGGATATGCCCGCTGCGTTTGCGGCAGCCGACCTGATCGTCAGCCGGTCGGGTGCGGGCGCCGTTTCGGAACTCGCGGCGGCGGGCAAGCCCTCCATTCTGGTGCCGTTTCCGTTCGCCGCTGACGATCACCAGACCCGCAACGCCGAAGCTATGGAACGAGCCGGCGCCGCGAAGTTGATCCGCGATTCCCAGATGAATGGCCAGGCTCTAGTTGACGCGGTGATGCAGTTGGCAGCCACCTCCGGGACACTGGAACGCATGGGTGAAGCTGCGAGGCAGTTTGCGCATCCGGGCGCCGCACGTCGTGCGGCGCACATTCTCGAGGAGGTGGCGCGCGGCTGAACGTGAAATTTCAATTGACACCAGCGCCGCGAGCCGAAACAATACGGTAAGTAAATGTTTTTCCGTCCCCAGCACCTACATTTCGCGGGAATTGGCGGCATCGGGATGAGCGGCATCGCCGAGGTTCTGTTGAACCTCGGATACCAGATCAGCGGGTCCGATCTGAAGCTCTCGCCCATCACTGAGCACCTGGCGGCCATGGGCGCCCGGATCTATGAGGGGCATGACGCCTCGAATGTCGCCGGCGCACGCGCGCTGGTGGTGAGTTCCGCGGTCGACGAGCAGAACCCCGAAGTGCAGGAGGCGCGGCGTCTGCAGATTCCGGTGATCCCGCGCGGCGAGCTTCTGGCCGAACTGATGCGCCTCAAGTACGGCATCGCGGTGGCGGGAAGTCATGGCAAGACTACGACCACCTCGATGACCGCCACGATCCTGAACTACGCCGGTCTCGATCCGACGGTAGTGGTGGGCGGTCGCGTCGGCACGATGGGCGGAGCCAATGCCCGTGTCGGGCGGAGCGATTTTCTGGTGGTGGAATCGGACGAGAGCGACGGGTCGTTTCTGAAACTTGCGCCGATCATCGCCGTGGTCACGAATATCGACCGCGAACATCTGGACCACTACCCCTCACTCGACAAAATTCGCGAAGCCTTCATCGAGTTTGTCAATAAGGTGCCGTTTTACGGTGCGGTTATCGTGTGTCTGGACGATGAGAACGTGCAGAGTGTCCTGCCGGCGATCAAGCGCCGGACGATTACCTACGGAACGACGGCGCAGGCGGACGTGCAAGCCAGCGAGATTGCCTGTGGGCCCTTTTCCGGCGATTTTCGCCTCAGCTACCGGAATCACGATCTTGGCAAGTTTCACCTGGGGATTCCGGGGCGTCACAACGTATTGAATGCGGCGGCGGCGGTGACGACGGCTATGGAACTGGAGGTCAAACCCGACACCATCCGCGAGGCGCTCGCGACGTTCAACGGCGTTGACCGGCGATTTCAGGTTCGAGGTAAGGAACGCGGTGTTACGGTCGTGGACGATTACGGCCACCATCCAACCGAGATCCGGGCCACGCTCGATAGCGCCCGATTGTGCGGCTTCCGCCGCGTCCACGTGCTGTTTCAACCCCATCGCTACACCCGTACGTTCCATTTGATGGACGAGTTCGCGCGCTCTTTTCACCAGGCTGACAGTCTGTTCGTGATGGACATCTACGCGGCCTCGGAAAAGCCGATCGAGGGCGTCTCGGCGGAGATGTTGGTGGAGCGCATCCGGCAGTTTGGGCATCGCGGGGTGGAGTATGTGGGTACGCTCGATCGCGGCGTGGAAGCGCTCTGGAATGCGGCGCGCGATGGAGATCTGGCGCTGACGTTGGGTGCGGGCAGCGTCTGGCAAGCCGGCGAAAAGCTGCTGGCGCGGCTGAAAGGTGAGGGGTAGGCGTTGGGGAGCGCGGAATCGAAGACGGGGGAAGTTGGTTAGTTATGGCAAGGGAATCCAGGAAGGCGCCGCCGAAGTTCCGGTGGCGGGTATGGCTCGGGGTCATTGTGTTCACGGCGGTGTTCGTTTCGTCAGCCATGGCAGGGCTGAAAGTGCGCCTGTTCGCGCTCACTGACCCGCAGTTCGTTTTGTCGCGCGATCACAAAGATGCTCTTACGATCCTGGGCATGAACTACACCTCACGGACCAAGGTGCTGCGGGTGTTCTCTTCCGATTTCGGGCATAGCGTATTCTCCGTACCGTTAGGGGAACGCCGGCGTCGATTGCTGGCCATCGACTGGGTGGAAGACGCTTCGGTCTCTCGCATCTGGCCCGATCGGCTGGTCGTGCGCATCAAAGAGCGGACACCGGTGGCGTTCGTTTTCTTCAACTCCGGGGTGCTGCTGATCGACTCGAAGGGGATTCTGCTCGATCCGCCGCCGCAATCGCAATTCACCTTTCCGGTGTTGAGCGGCGTCAAGGAAGACGAAACTGACGAGCAGCGCCGCGAACGGGTGGCCTGCATGGCTCGGGTTCAGGAAGACCTCGGCTATCTGGCGAAAGATCTGTCGGAGGTGGATGCCAGCGATCCCGACAATATTCGCATTGTGGCGCAAGTGGAGCAACGCGCGGTGGAGTTGATCATGGGTGACAACAATTTTGGCCGCCGCTACCAGAACTTTCTCAATCACTATCCGGACATCCTCAAACACTCACCCAACGCCAAACGATTCGATTTGCGGTTGGATGACCGCATTACGGCAGAGGATTAGGGTGCATGGCAGTTAAACCGGTATACGCAGTCGGTCTCGACGCAGGCAGCCGCAAGACGCGGATGGTGATCTGTGCGTTGGAGGATCGAAGGATTCGTTTTCTGGGCTACTCGGCGGTCGATTCTCAGGGGTGGAACAAGGGCAGGATTGCCGATCAACAGGCGGTCACCGAATCCGTGCTCGCGGCTCTGCGGGAAGCAGAGGCGATGGTGGGGGTTTCGGTTGGGTCGGCGGTGGTGGGTATGGGCGGTCCCACGTTGCGCGGCGCGAATGGGCGCGGCGTCGTGGAGTTGGGACATGTGCGGGAGGTCGAGCAGCGCGATGTAAACCGAGTGGTAGAGCGGGCGTCGCGCGTGCAGTTGCAGGAAGACCGCATGATCCTGCAGATGTTCCCGCAGGATTTTGTGGTAGACGACCATCCGGGCCATCGCGATCCTCGCCGCATGCTGGCATCGCGTCTCGAAATTAATGTCCACGTAGTGACAGGTTCGATTCAGGAGCACAATTCGCTGGTAGGTGCCGTGAATCAGGCGCACCTGTTGGTAGAGGAGACCATCTTCGAAGCTCTCGCCGCGTGCTATGCGGCGGTCCTGCCGGAGGAGCGGCGAGAAGGTATCGCGGTGGTGGACATCGGGGCGCACTCCACGGAATTGGTGGTGTATTACGGTGACTCGATTTATCTCGCTTCCGCGGTCCGTGTCTGTGGAGATCACTTCACTCGCGATCTGGCGCAAGGTCTCTGTCTCAGTTACGAAGACGCCGAGCTGGTGAAGATGGAATACGGCGGAGCCCTCGCGGAACGTTCGACGGAAAACGCCATTGTGGAATTGCCCACGCCGGATAATCGCGAAGCTCGCCAGGCGCAGCGCCGCTTCGTGAATCAGATTATCGAGGCGCGGGCGCGGGAGTTGTTCCGCTTGATTCGCACGGAGTTGGCGAGGGTGGGAATGGACCGTGCACTGATCGGTGGCATGTTTCTGACTGGCGCGGGCTCGCGCCTGCCGGATCTTCTGGATGTTGCCCAACAGGAGCTGGGGTGCCAGACACGTTTCGGTCTGGCGTTCGGGATACAAGACTGGCCCGATCACATGAACGATCCGGAGTGGGCAGCGGCAGCGGGTTTGGCGATGTATTCGGCGAAATTAAAGGCTCAGGACGAGCAGCAGCGCGAAACGGCCGGGTGGTTGGGAAAGCTTCTGAAGTAAAAGATGTGGCGCGGACACTCGTGTCTGCCGCGCCGGCACTCCTGCCGGCGCTTTTGGCCCTGTACAAGTATCTGGGGCAGATGGGATGAGTGTCCGCAGCCGGCAGGGTCATGTCCAATCCGTTGGTGGCAAGGGAGGTAGTGTATGGGGTTGATCGATTCGAATCTGGACGATTTGAAATACGAGATGGAAGAAGAGCGCACCGGCGCCCGATTCAAGGTGATCGGTATCGGCGGTGGCGGATGTAACGCGGTTTCCCGGATGGTGCAGGAGGGCGTGGAAGGCGTCGAGTTCTATGCCATGAACACCGACCTGCAGGCGCTCTCGGCCTGCAACGTCCCGAACAAACTGCAACTGGGCACCAAGGTGACGAACGGGCTCGGCGCCGGTTCGAATCCGGATGTCGGGCGTCAGGCGGCCCTGGAGAATACCGACAGCATTGTCGAGATTCTGCAAGGCGCTGATATGGTATTCGTGACGGCTGGTCTCGGGGGCGGTACTGGTACCGGCGCCGCTCCGGTCGTGGCGTCCCTGGCCCGAGAGTTGGACGCGCTCGTCGTGGCTGTGGTCACGAAGCCATTCACCTTCGAAGGGTCGCGGCGCAGGAAAGCGGCGGAACTGGGCCTCGCCCAACTGGCCGCCACAGTCGATTCGGTAATCGCGATCCCCAATGACCGGTTGTTGTCGCTCGTCCCGCGCGGCACCAGCATCGGCGAGTCCTTCCGGGTCGCCGACGAGGTGTTGCGTCAGACGGTGCAGGGCATTACCGACATCATCATCACGCCCGGCCTGATCAATCGCGACTTTGCCGACATTCGCGCCACGATGGTGGGCATGGGCTACGCCATGATGGGTGCGGCGATCGGACGCGGCGAAACGGCGGCTGCCGACGCGGCGAAACAGGCGATTAGTTGCCCACTCTTGGAAGAGACCAGCATCGCAGGGGCTCGCGGCGTCTTGATCAACATCACGGCCTCCAGCCGGTTGGCGCTGCACGATGTCGACGCTGCCTGCGCCATCATCCGCGAGGCCACGGAGTGCGAAGACGTGCAACTCAACTTTGGCGTGACCATCAACGAATCGATGGCCGATACGGTCAAGGTCACGGTCATCGCAACGGGATTCAAGGGCGAGATCGCGTCGCCGGCGAATCGATGGGAAACTCCACAGATCCGCATCCAGGCGCCGCCGGAGCCCACTCCCGCGCCCGCGCCAGCCCCCGCGCCGATAGTCGAACCGACGCCCGCCCCTGCCCCGACTCCTTTCTTCGAGCCGGAACCGATCCTGCAATTGGAACCGGAAGCGGAGCCGGAACCGGTCCAGGTGGAAGATCCCGAACCGATCCTCGATATGGATGACCTGGACACGCCGGCCTATCTTCGGCAGGGCAGATTGTTGAACTAAACACCCTAGCCCCAGTTCCCCGCAGGTTGGGGGCTGGGGCAGCATATCCATCCCCACCAAAGTTATACGGGATACCCGTCCTCCAGTTACGACCGTACTGTGAGTTAGCAGGTACGGTTACTAATCCCTCTCCGCTAAGCGACCCGCTATGTTTAAGTCGTGAAGAGCACGTTTCTAATCGCGTTAGCCTTGGCTGGAGCCAACGCCCACGCCACGACAATCATCGCCCTGTTCAACGGAGAGGTAAGTTCGGAGGCCATTCAGCGATTCATTGTGAATGACCCGACGAATCCGGGATGGGTTGATACGACCACCGGTGAGTTCACCTTTACACAGACCGGGGCCACATACTCGGGCCTGGCCGCTACGTTCGTCGCTTTCTGTATTGAACCGCGAGAATTCGTGTCCGGTGGCAGCACCTACACATACAATCTTGTTCCTCTCGATCAAGGTACGACCAATATCGGCGGCATGGGGGCCGCGAAGGCAGCTCTTCTGGATGAGTTGTTCGGACGTTATTACCCGACATTCGGAGCACCTCTCGATGCCGAGCATGCCAGCGCCCTGCAGATCGCGACCTGGGAGATTGTGCGCGAACTGCCGGCCAATCCGCTGAACGTGAGTTCGGGGAATATCTCATTCCGAAACCCCCAGGATGCGCCCGCTTTGACCTTGGCACAGACTTATCTTTCGTCGCTGAATGGCCAGGGTCCAATGGCCGCGAATCTCGCGGCGCTGGATGAGGTCGGAGCCCAGGATGTCGTAGTCCAGCTTCTTCCCGGACACGCCCTGGCTGCTCCGGAGCCCGCCAGTTATGCGACGGCAGGTCTCGCGCTGGTCGGACTGAGCCTGCTGCTGCGACGGCGCCGTGTTCATGCCACGGCCGTTGTATCAAGAAGTTAGTTTCTCGCGGGAAGCTATCAATCGGATCGGCGATAATTCGTGGCACCGGGATATTGCTCCGGTGTCACTTTTGTTTATTACGGACTTACTAACTCGATCGGCGGCGTCCGGCGGATGCCGGAGTAGAAGGTTCAGCATTTCCGGATCTGCCGGTCCCTGCTCTACGGGGCGGCGCCAAGGCCCAAGCTTTTTTGCAGCCCACCAAGCCCTCCAAGCCCAAAATGCAGAAGGGAAATCGGCCATGCGCATTACGCCATCTATGGGGCAATTTCGCTCCAGTTTGGTCGTGCGATAATCGAATTTCCGATGAAAGCCCGAGTCTTGGTTTCACTCAAGTCTACCGTTCTCGACCCGCAGGGGCAGACCGTCCGATCCGCTTTGAACGGGCTCGGCTATCCCGGCATCCTGGACGTACGCCAGGGTAAGTGCTTCGAGATTGCGATCGACGACGGCATGAGCCGCGAGCAGGCGCAGAGAGATATCGAAACCATTGCTCACGAGGTGCTCGCCAACCCGGTAATCGAGGAGTACCAGATCGAACTGCTCGACTGACCCTTCCGCCCAGCCGCGTCCTATTCGTACTACTGGTGAGCAGATTTGTACGGACCGTCTTTTTCCCGCCCATTATAATGATGAAATGTGTGGAATCGTCGGATACATTGGACCGAATCGCGCCGTTCCCATCATTCTGGAAGGACTGAAGCGACTGGAGTATCGCGGTTACGACTCGGCAGGACTTGCCGTTTTCTGCGATGGCGATCAACTGGAAGTGCGGCGCGCCAAGGGTAAGCTGCGCAATCTGGAAGAAGCCGTCCGGCTCAATCCGGTGGACGGAAGTTTTGGCATCGGCCACACGCGCTGGGCGACTCACGGGCGTCCTACCGAAGAAAATGCCCACCCGCACCGCGACTGTCGCGGCGACATCGTGGTGGTGCACAACGGGATTGTCGAGAACTACCTGAGCCTCAAGCACACCCTGCGTACGGAGGGCCACGTCTTCACGACTGAGACCGACACCGAAGTGATTGCCCACCTGGTGGAGAAGCACTTCAAAGGCAATCTGGAAGAGGCCGTGCGAGCTGCGGTGAAGGAACTTTCCGGAGTGTTCGCGCTGGCGGTGATTTCGCGCTCCGACCCGCAGAAAATCGTCGCGGCGCGCTCCGGGCCGCCGGTGGTGATTGGCATCGGCGACGGCGAGTACTTCGTGGCGTCGGACGTGCCCGCGATACTTACGCACACGCAGGACATGTTCTTTCTGGCCGACGGGGACATGGCGATTCTGACTCGCGATGGAGTGCGGCTGAGCGATTTCGAAGGCCGTGTGGTGCGCCGGCAGGTTTCGCACATCCTGTGGAATCCCATCGAGGCGGAGAAGGGCGGCTATCAGCATTTCATGCTGAAGGAGATCTTCGAACAGCCGCGCGCCATTCGCGACACCACCTTAGGCCGCGTGGGGCAGGAGACCGGACGCATTTTTCTGGACGAGATGGACATCGCGCCGGCCGAGTTCGCGCGATTCAAGCAGGTGAAGATCATCGCCTGCGGCACCAGTTGGCACGCGGCGCTGGTGGGCAAGTTCATGATCGAGAAACTGGCTCGCATCCCCGCGGAAGTGGACTACGGCAGCGAGTTCCGGTATCGCGATCCCATCGTGGCGCCGGACACGCTCACCGTGGTGATCTCGCAATCGGGCGAGACGGCCGACACGCTGGCGGCGCAACGCGAGGCCAAGCAGAAAGGCTCCAAAACACTCGCCATCTGCAATGTTGTGGGCTCGATGGTCACCCGTGAGGCGGCGGGAACGATCTATACTCACGCTGGCCCCGAGATTGGCGTGGCATCTACCAAAGCTTTCACGTGCCAGTTGACCGCCCTCTTCATCCTGGCGATGAATCTTGGGCAGGCCAACGGTGAACTCTCCGAGAGCACTTCGCGCTGCCTGGTGCAGGAGTTGCTGCGTCTGCCCGGTAAGCTGGAAACAGTGCTGTCGAACGACGCCCTATACAAGTCGATCGCCGGGCACCTGCACCATGCCAAAGATGCGTTGTTCCTGGGGCGCGGCGTGCAGTTCCCGATTGCGCTCGAAGGCGCCTTGAAGCTTAAGGAGATCTCCTACATTCATGCCGAGGGGTATCCGGCGGGTGAAATGAAGCACGGACCCAACGCGCTGATCGACGAAAATCTGCCCGTGGTGGTGCTGGCCACGCGCGATCCTGGTAGCGAGGACAGCCGGCTGCTTTACGAGAAGACGCTGTCGAACATCCAGGAGGTGAAGGCCCGCGAAGGCATCGTCCTGGCGGTCGCGACGCAAGGGGACGAAGAGGTCAGCAAGGTTGCCGACTATGTGATGGAGGTTCCCCACACCACCGAACTGCTTACGCCGATTCTGTCGATCGTGCCGCTGCAGTTGCTGGCGTATCATATCGCGGTGCGCCGTGGTTGCGACGTCGATCAACCGCGCAATCTGGCCAAGAGCGTCACCGTTGAGTAGCGGGACTCTCGGTCAGTTTTCGCATCGCTTGCAGGTGGCGACTCGCGGCAAAGGGCTCTACGAGATCACCGACCAGATCGCGCGATGGGTGGGCACTTGCGAGGTCCGCGAAGGGCTGTTGACGGTGTTCATCCAGCACACCTCGGCGTCGCTGCTGATTCAAGAGAACGCCGATCCCGACGTGGTGCAGGATCTGAACACGTTTTTTGGAAGGATCGCTCCCGAGGATGACCGGCTCTACCGCCACACCGTCGAAGGGGCTGACGACATGCCCGCCCACATCCGCACCGCTCTGACGCTGACGCAGCTTTCGATTCCGGTGCAGCAGTCGCGCATGGCGCTCGGCACCTGGCAAGGTGTGTATGTCTTCGAGCATCGCGCTTCGCCGCACCGGCGGTCGGTGCTGCTTCACCTGATCGGCTCCTCTACATGATCGCGAATCGCGCGCGCCACGATCGCAAGCAAGACACTAACGTGCCGCCCGCGTAAGCAAGCGGCCTTGACTGCTTTAGCGGCGTGGCGGCAACGCTCCCTCACGGTCGCGGCTCGTAAGCTACGCAAATACATTCGCGCAAGACGTGTGCTTGCGAGCCGCGCGCGTAAGCAAGCGGTCTTGCCTGCTTTAGCGGCGTGGCGGCAACGCTCCCTCACACTCACGGTCGCGGCTCGTAAGCTACCCAAATATGTTCGCGCGATACGTGCGCCTGCGAGCCGCGCGCGTGAGCAAGCGGTCTTGACTGCATTAGCGGCGTGGCGGCAACGCTCCCTCACGGTCGCGGCTCGTAAGTACCCAAATATGTTCGCGCGATACGTGCGCCTGCGAGCCGCGTGCGTGAGCAAGCGGTCTTGACTGCATTAGCGGCGTGGCGGCAACCTTCCCTCTCACGGTCGCGGCTCGTAAGCTACCCAAATCCGCTCGCGCAAGACGTGCGCTTGCGAGCCGCGCGCGTGAGCAAGCGGTCTTGACTGCATTAGCGGCGTGGCGGCAACGCTCCCTTACGGTCGCGGCTCGTAAGCTACCCAAATACGCTCGCGCGATACGCGCGCTTGCGAGCCGCGCGCGTCAGCAAGCGGTCTTGACTGCTTTAGCGGCGTGGCGGCAACGCTCCCTCACGGTCGCGGCTCGTAAGCTACGCAAATACGCTCGCGCAATACGTGCGCTTGCGAGCCGCGCGCGTGAGCAAGCGGTCTTGACTGCATTAGCGGCGTGGCGGCAACGCTCCCTTACGGTCGCGGCTCGTAAGCTACCCAAATACGCTCGCGCGATACGCGCGCTTGCGAGCCGCGCGCGTCAGCAAGCGATCTTCGACCTTGTTCCGCAGGGCTACTTCGGGAATAGAACCGCCAGTGCCGGATCCGCGGTAAACATGCAGCGAGCATTGTGGCCGCACATGGGAACCACCGCGACTTTGTGCTGCGCGCCGTATTTCTTCTCGATGTAGCTGGCAAATGCCTGGCCGCGGGCCAATCGTGACGGGCCTTGCGCCATCGCCGAACAAGAGGAGTCGAAGCCCGCGAGCGGCAACGTATCGAGTTCGCCTAGCAGGTAGACCACCGGGCGCGCTGCCAATTGCTTCTTCAGGAGATCGTCCGAAAGTCTTGCGGTGTAGCCCGTGCGCGCCTGCAGTCCATACGGCCAACGGTCGAAATTCGGACACTTCGTTTTATCCGGTTCTGCGGGCCGGATCGGATCCAGGTAAGCGTAGCTCGAGGGATTCGAGACGACGTAGGTGACCGGTACGCCTAGCGCGTCGTGGACCTGATTCGCCATCTCGTAGCGGGTCACGAACTGCCCTCCCGCCGAATGCCCCGCGACCACGATCGACTTCAGGTTGGGAAAGGTCCCCTTGCGAGCCAGCTTCCGTAGGATTTCGTCCATCAGATTGTACGAATTGAGGCCGTCGCCACCGAGAGACAAGCCTCCCGAACGCCAGCTATCGCCGGAGCAACTCCAGTTGATTTCGTCGGACGCCAGCGTGTCGCGGCAAGTGCGCCCATCGTTCGACGCGAAGCGCGGTGAGATGACCACGGTATCGTCCAGCGCTCCACCGAGGAAGGCCGCCGCCAGCGCGGTCCGGAAGTAGTTATCGGCATCGCGGCCCGCTCCGTGGACCATAATCACCGCGCGAGTGATCGATTCATTTCGCTTGTCGAGCGCATAGGTGCGATAGACCAGCGACCGGGCCCCCTTGGCGCCGAGCCCCACCCACTCGGTGCAGTCTGGGGTCGCCGTGGCACAGGGTGCGGCGAAGGCAGGTAAGAACGCAGCCAAAAGAAGTAGTGGGCGCCAGATCATCGTCCTCCCGGTATACAACGTTCCGGGGTGGCGAGACAAGTTCCGGCTACTGTACGACGATGTCTACCTGGTCGTGGACCGCATTCGGCGTCACCAGAGCCACCGGCAGATTTCCCGGAAAAGGAATCACCGCGGGCAGGGTCACGTTCATCTGGTAGAGGCCGGGGAAGCCGGGCGCGAGTCCGCTATAGAGGACCGTGCCGGGCTGGCCGCCGATCAACACGCTGATGGGAGATGCGGTCGTCTTGCTCAGCGGATTCGAGCCGCCCGCTGTTCCGTCAGCGACTGTGGGACTCACCGGTCCCATTCCTGTCAGAAAGATGAGGACGGTCTCACCGGAAATCGCGGGCTTGGCCGCATTCACCACGCTGTAATCGGCATGCAGGATGGCGCCCAGTCCGCTGCCGGACTGGTCCAGCGAGAAGATCCCAGGGGCGGTGGCGGCCACGGGCACGGACACCGAGTTCGAGGACGCGCCGCCATTCTGCACCACGACGGTGGCGGTCGGCCCTTGCGTCGAGTAGGGCACCAGGCAATCGATTTGGGTTGCGCTGACGAAGTATATCGGAGCGGGCTTGTTATTGATCAGCACCGTCACGCCATTCAAGCTGGAAGGGTACGGCGGGGAAGCCACCTGGGTGCTCTTGGCCAGTCCCGTGCCGAACAGCGCGACGAATTCGCCGGGCGAAATGGGGCTCCCGGCAGGGGCGAATCCGGCCGCGCTGATCACCCTCTGCGGATTGAGGAAGACACCAGAGCCGCTCAGGGAGGACATCTGCACGCCGAGGAAGATTTCGTACGCGCCGGGGTCATCGGCGCTCACGTCGACACCGGCCATGGCCTTGCCGGAGGCTCCCAGGCCGATCTGATCCAGTTCGAGCGAGCCCGAGCCATCGGCGTTCAGTGAATACGCATTGATACCGGTGAAATCGAAGGAGCCGTTGCCCAGCGATTTGTAGCGCTTGCTCCACGTGAGTTTCCCGAGGCCGCGTGCCGAGAACGAGCCGGAAAAACCGCTGACCTCGGCGGGCGAAGCCGACGGATTGAAGCGCAGTCCGGCGCCCCAGAAGTCGCCGTTCCAGGTGGAATTGCTGGCGCCAGAAATGGACTTCACCCCGATGACGATGTCATGCGATCCATTGGCGGTAGAGGCTCCGAGGATCAGATTGCCATCGGCGGAAAGGTAGATCGTCTTGCTGTTGTTGAGGAGGGCGGCGTTGCCGGTGGCGCCGAATCCGAAGCTCAGGGTTCCGGTGCCATCGGTGTTGAACAAATACGTCGCGCCGGTGACCTGCTGAGTCACTGGAGCGCCGGCCGATTGGTTGGCGGCGTGGCCGTTGGCGGTGAAGTCGGCCCACTTACCCGCGGCGGCGGAAGTGAGTGTGAAGATGGCGCTGCGTACGTTGGCCGCCGACCCGCCTGGAAACTCCAGTGTGACGGTTCGGTAACTGCCGGAGATGGTCGGAGCGGTCGAAGAAACCGCAGGCGCGGGAATCGCCACGAAAATGTCAAAGGTGTTGTCGGTGGATTCTGTGCTGGAGCCGATCAGGGCCTCGGGGCCGAGCCGCGCGTTGACTTTGGCGCCACTGCGCAGCGGGCTATCGAGCGAAACGAACCCCGCCGGGTCCACCGAGTAAGCGCCCGACCCCGTCAGGGAACTGGCGGCATTGTTGCCTTGCACCTGCTGGCCGGTGAAACTGTAGCGGCCGCTGCCATCGAACGTGACAGCCCCGGTCAAGCTGCGCGGATCGGTCAGATTGCCGGAGGAATCGGTGCCCAGGGATAAATGGCGAAAGAAATACTTGCCGGATAAGTCCTTATTTGTGAGGGTTTGCGCGGAAATTGAGCCGCTCCACAAAATCGCGGCAATGGCGAATCCCCACCCCGTTGGTCGAATCATGTTCCATCTTAAACCCCGCTCCGTGCGTTAAGTCCCGGCCTCCCGAAGAATTGTCGCGAAAATTTGGAACTTCTCCCGATGACACGGGTTAAACTGTCATTAACCAGTGCGCTTCTACGGGCGCAAGAGGGGGAAAGTAGTGAAAAGGCCTCGGGTTTTGTGGATTTTGGGTGGAATTACAGTTTTGGCCTCTGCAGGTTTGCTGATTGGCCAGTCCTTGGATGATCAATTATCCGTCGAACATGCGAATTGCAGTTATTTCGGCAGCCAGCGGGAGCGGTATGTCGATCAGGCGCTAAAAGCGGCTGGAGTAATCTCGCGCAGCAGCCATCAGTTGAGCACGCTCACCGAACAGGTGTCGACGATGCGTGCGGTAGTCCCTGGCGGCAGCCGCACCTACGACTACAATCAGCAGCACGCGGCGGGCTCGATCGATTCCTATATCTGGGCCGACTTCCAGGCGAATCAGATCACGCCTGCGCCCCGCACCACCGATTGGGAATTCATCCGGCGCATCACTCTCGATCTTACCGGCAGAATCCCAACTCCCGACCGGGTCATTACTTTCGTCGCAGATACCACGCCCGATAAGCGCGCCAAGCTGATCGATGAGTTGCTGGCAAAGCCGGAGTGGGTCGATAAGTGGACGATGTATTTCGGCGACCTCTACCAAAATACCCAGACCAAGTCGAGCAGCCTGAACCGCTTCCCTCAGGGGCGCAATGCGTTTTATCAGTGGATCCACGATTCGCTGGCCGCGAACACTCCGTACAACAAGATGGCCACAACGTTGATTACGGAAGCGACCACCAATACCTACAACGACGGTCCCGGCAACTGGATGCTCAATGCCTACATCACCGGTGGCCCGGCGCAGGACATCACGGACCAGGGAACGGCATTCGTATTCGATACGTTCATGGGTCTCACACACGTGAACTGCCTGTTGTGCCACAACGGACGCGGCCACCTGGATCAACTGAGCCTCTGGGGCAGCCAGACCACCCGTTACCAGGCATGGCAACTGGCGTCATATTTGTCCCACACCCAGTTAGCACGTACGCCAGTGGACCCGAGCAACACGAACATCTATTACTGGTCGGTGCAGGATAATACCAAGGGTTACACCCTGGATTACACTCTGAACACCACCACTGGGAATCGTCCCGCGCGTGTCGCACCGAGCGGCTGTAAGTCAGGCCAGCCTTGCTATTATGTGCCACCCCAGTACATCTTCGATGGCGACGTCCCCAAGGCGGGTGAGAATTACCGGGAGGCACTAGCCCGGGATATCACCGGCGACTTCCAGTTTGCTCGCGCCACTGTGAATTACATGTGGGCGTACTTCTTCAGCCAGGGAATCGTCGATCCGCCGGACACTTTCGACCCGGCACGGCTCGATCCGGATAATCCGCCGCCCGCGCCCTGGAGTCTGCAACCCTCGAATGCCAGGTTGCTCAACGCCCTGGCGCAACATTTCGTGGCCAACGGATTCGATCTGAAGGCGCTGATGCGCGAGATCACGAATTCCGATACCTACCAGCTTTCCAGCCGCTACAACGGCACGTGGAACGCCGCCTGGCAGCCCTATTTCGCTCGCAAGTATGTGCGGCGCCTGTGGGCGGAGGAAGTCCACGACGCCGTGGTGGAATCGAGCGGCACCTTCCCCAGCTACAGCATCACCGGATTTACAGATCAAGGCTACAACAAGCCTAGTTACGCCATGCAGTTCCCGGATACGGTGGGCGGCCCGGACGGCAATACCAACGCCTTCCTGGATAGCTTCCTCCGCGGCAATCGCGACGATCAGCCTCGCAAACAGGATGGATCGATCCTGCAGGCTCTCAACCTGATGAACAATTCGATCGTGGAGACCCGTATCAAAGGCACGGGATCCACTGCCAGCCAGTTGATCGTGCAGAATTTGAGCAAGAACAACACCGATCTCGTCAATATCCTCTTCCTGAACATACTCTCGCGCTACCCCACTAGTGACGAAATGAGTAAGTCGCTGGCCTACCTTCCGACGGCAAGCGGCACCCCTCGCACCACGGCTGTACAAGACCTGGTGTGGTCGATCTACAACAAGGTGGATTTCGTTTTCAATTACTAGCGCGGAGGAATGTCATGAGCCGGGAACAGGAAAAGATCAATCAGGATTTAAAGAAGTACGGGTGGAGTTACAAGACGTTCTTCAATCGTCCGCACTGGACGCGGCGGCGTTTCTTCGAGATTCTGGGCGCTGGCGTGGGCGGAGCGTTTCTGGCGCAGCGGTACGCCAAGGCTGCCGACGTGACCAGTAGCGGCGCGGTCACCAAGAACACCGCGCAGAATGTCATCTTCATCCTGCTGGCGGGAGCGCCGAGTCACACCGACACCTTCGATTTGAAGAACGTCTCCGGCGTCACGCCCGCGAGTTTCGCGCCGCAAACCGTGAACGGCGTCCTCTGGCCCACGGGACTGCTGCCCAAACTCGGCAACTCGCTCTCGGATATCGCGCTGATCCGGTCGATGCAGTCGCACGCACTGGTCCATTCCTTAGCGCAGACGTGGTCGCAGATCGGACGGAATCCGGCTGCGGCATTGGGCAACATCGCCCCGAATATCGGCAGCGTCGTGGCAATCGAGAAGGACAAGCTACGGACTCCGGGACAAGTGTTTCCGGCCTTTCTGGCGCTCAATTCGGGTGGCGGCGTCGGGGCGGGATACCTGCCGGCAGTCTACGCTCCGTTCAAAGTGACACCGGCCACCGGCGGCATTCCGAATACCACCAATCCCGATGGGCAGACCACGTTCAATAACCGCTGGAAGCTGATGCACTCGCTGGACGACACTCTTCGCATCAACTCGCCCAACGGGACGCCCCTGGACGACTACAACGATTTCTACAGCGCTGCCGAGGGCATGATGTACAACCCGGTAGTGAACCAGGCATTCAGTTACACCGCGGCCGATAGCGCACGCTACGGCACCACCAGCCTGGGCAATGCCTGCCTGGTGGCGAACCAGGTCCTGAAGGCCAATCAGGGCACGCGCTTCATTCAGATCACCTCGAATGACGGCTGGGACATGCATCAGAACATCTACGCCGCCAATCAGCTTCCGGCCAAGGGCAAGATACTGGACGATGCGGTGTCGGCTCTGATCGGCGATTTGAAGGCTAATGGGCTGTTCTCGAGCACGCTGGTGGTGATGGTGGGCGAGTTCGGTCGCACGGTGGGTCCGCTGACGGCTGCCGCAGGACGTGACCATTGGCCGCAGCAGTTCGCTTTCTTCGCAGGCGGTGGAGTGAAAGGCGGAACTGTGGTTGGCGCCACGAACGCAACCGGGTCGGACACGGTGAATTACGGGTGGGCGCAGAATCGCTACGTGTATCCCGAAGACATCGAAGCGACCATCTACTCGGCGATGGGAATCGATTGGACAACGGTGCGGCACGACGATCCGCTGGGCCGCGGCTTCGAGTATGTACCTACTACTGGCCCGGTCCAGTTTTATCCCGTGAACGAGCTTTGGGGGTGATGCCGGCGCGGTAGTGCCGGCCGGATTTTGCACATCCTTCGGGCAGAATTGACCCGAGGCTATGTGGACCGCGTCATCCGATGTTCCTCGTTCGTCGAGATCGCGGACGGCTAATGCATGTGGCGCAGAGACTCTTCTCTGCCGCGTCCCGACTCTTCGGGACGCGTTTGCGCCCCTTCTACCGCTTCTCAAGTACAGCGAGAAAACGCCGCGATGAGGGACGTGCGAGGCGCCGCAGATTAGTAGACACGCCGAAAAGCGTCGAGATGAGTCTCGACGCGGCAAACAAGAGTGTTTGCGCCACGCTTCGTCAGAACTTCAACAGGCGAGTGATCGCTTTCCCATATACCATCTGGCCCCGCGCGTCGCGGACGTACATCATGATTCTCGCCCCCACCAGGAATGCCAACGTGTGTATCGCCAGAATCAGCAACGCGCAGTGCGCGTCGCCAATATTATTCTGCAGCACCGACTTCATGGACCGAAAGACCCAGAATCCGCTGATCGCGACATGCGTCTTCGGTGCGCGCCATCGCGGAGGAACAGGCCGGTGGCAGTGCCGGCCAAGACCCGACACCACCATCGAGACCCGCTTCAATCTCCTCCCGCGCCGAGTAACCCGGTCACTCCGCTCGCCAACAATCTGACTCCATTTCTGATGAGGTGTAATTCAGTTCGACGAAGCGGCGCGTCCCACCCCAGCCGGTTCGCGTACCAGTAAGTACGATTGGCTGACGCGCGTTGCTGAGACAACCACGCTAACGACGCAACCCGGCGATCACATCACGCATTTTGGCGGCTTGCGGCCAGTCTGGGTGGTGCAGCAGAAAATCCTCCATGGTGGCCGCTGCCCGATCGCGCTGGCCTCGGCGCAAATAGATCTCGGCTAGAAAAAGTTGCGGATGCGAGAAATGAGTGGGGTCGATGCGTTGCGCTTCGAGGAAGTGTTTCTCCGCCAAATCCAAGTTCCCCTCTTCAAAGTACGTCATACCGAGTTGGGAATTCGCGAGCGCATCGTTGGGACGCGTCAGCACCGCGTAGGCGTTGTACTTCCAGGCTTCGTCCAACTTGTGGAGATTCACCAGCACGCCCCCCAGGTTGACGAGAGGCTCGTAGGATTGCGGATCGGCCTCCAGGGCCGCGCGAAAGCACTCCTCCGCGCGCGAATAGCGGCGCGTCTGGTACGCGACCGTTCCCAGATTGTTCCAGGCGGCGGAGAATTGCGGCGCTATTTCCACGGCGTGCTCCAGACGCTTCACGGCGGACTCGACGTCGTGTCGCGACAAGTCCTTCTGGGCATCCTCATACTCGCGGATCGCCTTGTCCGGGACCGCCAGTTGACGGGCCGGAATGGTGTGCTCGTTGCGCAGGGCATCCGCAACGAAACTGGATTCCCTCAAGGTCAGTGTGACGGAGACTCTGCCTCGCGAGTCGGCGCCAGAGGGCCCCACTTCCACAGTCTGGCGGGCTTCCCCGCGTCCTGGAACGAACACCGCGACAGTGTACGCTCCGGGACTGAGTTTCTTGAAGCTGAAATGTCCGTCTTCGCTCAGGGTGGTGGCGGCGAACGGAGCGGCTACACCGTAGAGAGAGACCGACGCCCGTCCCTCCGGCGTGAACTTGCCGGAAAGCTCGTATTGAGTCTCGCCGGCCAGTGGCGACACCACCAGCACGGCGAACCAAAGCAAACGCAACATGCGCCGCTTCGATTGTACTCGGAAAACGGGAGCGTCAGTAGGCCGTTTTGTCGCTCTTGCCTTTCCACTCCTCGAAGGGACGCAAGGTGTTGTCGTCCGCGACGTGGAGGGTGGGGATTCTCCGGCTGGAGAGCGGTACCTGGATTTCCTGATAGATGAACGAATCGTCGAAACCAGCAGCCGCCGCTTCGTCCTTGGTTGCGGCGAAGAAGATGCGCGCGGGACGCGCCCAATACAAGGCTCCCAGGCACATGGGACACGGTTCGCAGGACGAGTACATGTCGCAGCCGGAAAGCTGGAAATCTCCGAGCACGCGGCAGGCCTCGCGGATGGCGACGATCTCGGCATGGGCGGTCGGGTCGTGAGTGCGTGTGACCTGGTTGGCGCCCGCGGCGATCACGACGCCATCCTTGACGATCACCGCGCCGAAGGGGCCGCCTCCGCGGCGGACATTGTCCACCGCCAACTCAATCGCCTGCCGTAAGAAGGATTGATCCATGGAGAAATTACTAATCTGCCTCTAATAGACTACAACGATTCCGCGGCAATCCGTGCCAATGTCATACTGCCATTGAGCAGCAGGATCCCGGAGGCTAAGGTGAATGCTGAAAGTCGCCCTTCCCCCGGGAACGGCCCGCACCGCCGTCGGTGAAAGCACCGGAGCCCGTTACCTGCAACTTCGCGTTTGATGACCGTTGGCCGCTGCTGAACGAGGATCTTCTGCACTCCTGGGGGATCAACTGCACTGTGTCGTCCAGCGAGAGTCTAAGAACCATCGCCCGATTGATTGCAGTGGAGATCAGACAGGTCCCGCTCACTGAACTGACACTGATCCGGACGCCCTTAGCATATTCTCATCGAAGAATGAGCCTGGAGCAGGACGGGAATGGGATTGGTAGCTGAGATTCCTTTCTGGTGATGTGTGGCCGCCTCGACCCCGACCAACGGAAGGCCCTCGGGTCTATCAACGCTTCTTGGCCTTTCCTTTAAAAAGGAAAGGTCTTGAGATGACGTTTTCACGATCAAGCTTGCGATCGCATTTTCCAAGCGAAGGATGACCCTGAAAAGGGGTTTGGTTTCCAATACAAGGTGATCGTGAAATCGAGCGAGATTGGGGACGGTGCGGCGGGGTTCCTTTCTGGGAGTTTCGAAGTTCACGATGCCGACCAACGGGAGGCCTTGGGTGGAGTTGGTTTTTGGGTTTTCCTTCATAAGAAGGTTTTGAGTTTTGGTTTTGTCTTGCTTTTCCGGTCGCCCGATCTGCCTATATACATTGAAGAGCTTACACTCTTCTTTACTGTATCCCGTTGCGGCGTCGCGTCTTACCGCTGTTATGATCGCTGGAAGCCCGCGAATAGCTGGCGCTTGGCCTCCTGCATTGCAAACCCGGCTTCCGTGTCGGTTTGCCGCTGCGCCAACTCCTCTAAGCGGGCCAGCGTGACTCCCGGTCGCAGACACGCCGGACAGTGTGGCGACTCCTTCAACAGTTCCAGCGGTGTCGCCCATCGCTCGTAGATCCGTTTCCGCTTGCCGTTGGCGGCAGTTACCACCGTGGGCACTCCGCATGGACGGTGAAAGTTCACATACGGATTCAGGTACTCCTGGTGGTAGCGGTTCATCGCCTCGGCGTGCCGCGCGTCGATGTGTCCGTGGCCAATGAGCTTGCGAATGATGGCTCCGTTCTTGGCCTCCACCAGCCCGTTGTCGCCGCTGTGATACGCTCGCGACTTGGTCTGCTCGATCAGCAGTTTGCTCAGCAACCCGGCCACGTTGTAGTTGATAAATTCGCTGCCGTTGTCGGAATGGAAACCGCGGATCACAAAGGGGAACTGAAGGAGTACCGCCTCCAACACTGGCATTAGCCACAATTCGGAGATTTGCGGGACGGCTGCCGCGATGTCCCATTGCGTCACCTCGTCGACCGCATTGATGTGATACAACCCTTTGCGGCCAGCCTGATCCCCTTGGTGCACGGTGTCGATGCGCAAGTACCCCGGCGCTCCGTTCGGTTGGGGCTTGCGGCGCTCCCCGATGGGAATCAGGGTGGGCTTGGTCGGCTGGTAGGTGGTGTTGCGTTGGCGGTATCCGGAGGTATTTCTCAGACGGTAGAGGTGCGCCACCGAGATCGTGGCTAACCGTTGGTAGGCTGCCTGACCGTATACGAGGTACTCCCGTTCCAGGATGCGACGCGTGGCTGGCCCGCTGAGGTTCGCATGCGCCTGGTCGACGTAGGCCAACAGATCCAAATCGGCGGGCGTGTAAATCGTGGCGAACCGGGTGCGCTGATAAACTGCGGCTCTCACACGGCCGGTCTTGCTGTAGGCGGTGAGCAACCGGGTGACCTGGGCCCGGCCTAAGCCCACCATCCGTCCGATGTACTGTCGCAGCAATCCTTTCTCGGCCCGTTTCAGGCTGGCGTATTGGTGTCGAAGGAGGGTTTGCTCCACCCAAAGGTACATATCCTCGCGGCGCTGGCCGGCAAACCGCATTTCGCCGCTGCCCGCCAGGAACGCCTGGATCTGTTCCAGGCTGGTCGTTTGTGAATCGTCCATGCTGATGATCAACTCTCAGCATCCCGTGGTTCCCCTTCGGGCTCATCTTGCGTGAGAATTCGACTCCCCGTTCAGGCTCATCTTGCATGAGACAAGAGTCCTTCTCCGTTAGGCATAGAATAGGGAGCATGATGCTGGTCTCCTGGGTTGCCTGTCTGATGGTTTGTTTCGGTAGTCTCTCCCAAGTGGTGGCGCAAAATGGCACGGTTCCGAACGGGTCCGAAATGTCGACTCGTGACGAACAGGCGTCCTTCAAATCCAAGGTGAACCTGGTGATGGTGCCTGTAGTCGTCCGCAACTCTCACGGCGATGCCGTAGGCGACCTCACCAAGGAGAGCTTCCAACTCTTCGACAAGGGCAAGCCCCAGGAAATCGCCCGCTTCAGCGTCGAGAAAACTACGATCTCACCAACGGAAACTGGCGGCGCTTCCCATCCATCAGCCGGGGAAGGGGCCGACCCAACGGTGGTCACCCCGGAACGATTCGTGGCTCTCGTGTTTGACGACATCCATATGCAGATCGACCGGCTGGCGCCCATCCGTCAGGCTGCCGAGCGATTCATCGACAACCTCCTGCCCACCGACCGCCTGGCGATCTACTCCCTATCCGGCGAAGTCAATCTCGACTTTACGGACGACCGCGTCAAGCTGCGTGTTGCGCTGGACCGGATTCGTCCAGCGATCATGACGCGCGTCGGCGGGCTCAACGACTTCGAGCAGGCCTCCCTGGCAGCGCTGAACAACATGAAGGCCATCGCCAAACGGATGAGCGTGGCGCCCGGGCAGCGCACCATGGTGTTTATCACGTCGGGCTTCAATACACTGTCACCGCTGTACACCGAGGTAAAGGCAGCCATCATCGAGCAGGCTATCCGTTCGAAAGTGATTATCAACGCAATTGACCCTAAAGGTCTGTACACCGATCCGCGATTCAACGCGGCGCCGGGTGGTGGCCGCAGCTTGTCGCAACTCTACATGCAGGGCAGCATCATGGCAGAACTCGCCTCCGGCACAGGCGGCACTATGGTGGAGAACACCAACGGATTCGACGAGGCATTTCACCGCGTGGCGGCGGCGCCGGAATACCTCTACCTGCTCGGATTCTCGCCGCAGAATCTGCGCTCCGACGGCAGCTTTCACACGCTGAAGGTGAGCCTGAAGAACGTCCCCGGCGATTCCGTGACGGCGCGCCACGGATACTACGCGCCCAAACGCACCGACGATGCCGCCGAGACGGCGCGTCAGGAGATCGAATCGGCGCTCTTCTCACGTGATGAGATGCTTGAATTGCCGATCGCCATGCACACGCAGTTTTTCCGCACGGGAGAGATTGCGAAGCTCTCCGTCATGGCGCATCTCGATCTGAAGCAGTTTCGATTTCACAAGGCGGAGGGGCGCAATCGTAACGAAGTGACGCTGGTCTCCGGCATTTTCGACCGCAACGGAAATTATCTTCAGGGTGTTAAAAAAGTCGTGGACCTACGGCTGAAGGATGAGACCCTCGAACACCTTGGCAACGGAGTCACTGTGAAGACCACGTTCGATGTCAAGCCGGGAACCTACCTTGTGCGTCTGGTTGTCCGCGACACCGAAGGCCAGGCGCTCTCCGCCACCAACAACGCCGTCAATATCGAGTGACCGGCAACGAATCGCTGGACGAAGCGGGTCAGCCGCGAACGGCCCAACGCATCAGTTCCGGGAGCGACGGAGTTTTGCCCTGCATGAGAATTCCGATGCGGAAGATGCGTGCAGCGGCCCACGCGACTGCCAGCGTCCAGGCGATGGTGCCGATCAAACCGGCGAAAGGCTGCCACATGGGAATGCCGCTGGGCATCGCCTGGCGCATCATCATCAGCACCGGAGTGAAAGGCGGAAAGAGCGAAAGGCTCAACGCGAGGCCGCCGTTGGGCTGTTGCATGATCGGGGTGAGAAGGAACATCGGTATGAGCACAGGGGCGAAGAGCAGCATGGCGAGATGCTGTGCATCGCTCGGACTGGCGCAGGCCGCACCGAGCGCCGTGGCCATGGCGCAGAGCACCGTCACCTCCGCGATCACGTAAATCAGGAACCAGGGGATCAGCGATAGAGGCGCGAGTCCCATCATGGCCATGCCCTGGAGGACGAAGAGCCCGCCGATGACATAGACCGCGGAACTGGTGAGTGAGAGGCCCACGGAGGCGAGCACTTTCCCGACGATCAATTCGAACGGGGTGGCGGATGCGAGCAGCATCTCAAAGACGCGCTGCATCTTGTCTTCGGCTACCGCTCCGAGTACGGGACCGACGGCAAAGAGCACGATCATGACGAGCAGCATGACGAAGACGAAAGGCACTACGAAACCTTCCAGTTCGCTCTTCTTGCGGGCTTCCTGAATGTCGCCGGTCTTTTCGTCCTTGACGATGAGGCTCATGGTCTGCAGTTTGGTGGAGCCGAGCACGTCGGAGAACTTGCTATGGTCCACGCCGAGTTGAGTGAGGCGGGCGCGCCGCAGGCCATCGTTGACAGCACCTGAGATCCAGGAGAGCGATTCGTCAATCGCAGCGCCGTTGGAGTAGTAGTCGACGCGGCTGGACTCCGGCATCTTGTCCGGATTGTCGACCTTCACCGGGTGGAGGGCATCGCTTCCGATCTCGACAAAGGCGAACAGCTCGCGGCGGCGGATCCGGTCGGAGAGGGCCAGTCGCAGAGTGTTGGGATTGGCGTCGCCGGGCGCGGCTGTTTCGAAAATGTAGCGCGGCCTGACCTGGCGTCCGGTGATCTTGTCGAGGAGGTCGTCGCGGTTCCGTTCGGCGGCGGCTTCGATCACCGTGGCAGCGGCGACTCCGGTGCGGTCGACAATCACCACGCGGCGGTCCTGAATATCGGGCTTGGCTTTCATGACGGCCAGCCCAAGGAACGACCCTCCTCCAATGATCGGAGCTGCGATGAGCGCGAAGAGAAAGGCCTTCGAGCGGATTGCCTGCAGGTAATCGCGCTTGGCCACCAGCAGAATCTTACGCATGTTGTGCGGCCTCCACTTCGGTTTCGTGTCCCGCTATGCGAATGAAGATGTCGTGGAGGGAGGGCTTGGTGACCGAGAAGCTGTTCACGCGGGTGCGCGCGACTAACGCGCGGAGCAAGTCCTGCGGGTCGCAGCCACGGGCCATACGGATCTCCTGGACATGGCCGAGATCGCGAATGGTCTCGGTGCCCGGGAGTTCGCGCAAGGACTCGATCCCGGCGGCGGTGGAGACACGAATGGTGTCGTTGCCGTACTGTTCCTGAATGGACTCGAGAGTGCCGTCGAGGACTTTCTGGCCGCGATAGATCATCAGGATGTAGTCGCAGAGGCTCTCGGCGGTGTTCATGTCATGGGTGCTGAGGATGACGGTGACGCCGCGGCGGCGGAGGTCCAGGATCGCGGCGCGGAGGACCTCGGCGCTGACGGGATCGAGACCGGTGAAAGGTTCGTCCAGGATGAGGAGTTTCGGCTCGGGCACGACGGCGGCGATGAACTGCACCTTCTGGCTCATGCCTTTGCTGAGGGTCTCGACCTTGCGTTTGGCGCAGTGCGAGAGTTCGAAGCGATCGAGCCATGCGTTGACGTCGGCGGTAACGTTGCGGCCGCCGCGCAGTTCGCCGTAGAATTCCAGCAGAGATCGGACTTCCATGCGGCGATAGACGCCGCGCTCTTCGGGAAGGTAGCCGATTTGACTGGAGCGATCTCCGCCGACCTCTTGTCCGAAAACGCGGACTATGCCGCTGTCGGGATAGAAGATGTTGACGATCATGCGGAGGGTGGTGGTTTTGCCGGAACCATTTGGTCCGATGAAGCCGTAAACGGCGCCTTCGGGAACGCGGAGCGACAGATCGTTTACCGCTGTAACGGTCCCGAAGCTTTTAGTTACGCCTTGGATTTCGATGGCGTCCATCGGGGAATGATAGCAGTTCGTACAGCGTGCACGGGCGATGGGATCGGAGGAGGCGGTTACAGCGCGAGTTCCCAGATCTGGCCGACCATCGGAATGCCGAAGGCGCAGTGCGGCTCTTCGCGGACGAGGCGGAAGCCGGACTTCTCGTAGATGTGCTGTGCCGCTCGGAGGATGTCCTGGGTCCACAGCGTGATCATGCGGTAGCCGGAGTCGCGCGCAAAATCGATGCACTCGGCCACGAGGTGGCGGCCGATGCCAAGGCCGCGCGCGGAGGGGTCGACGATCAGCAGGCGCAGCTTGGCCACGTCGTCCGAGTGCTTCACGAGGAATACCGATCCGACCACGACACCATGCATCTCCGCGACCCAGCAACGCTCGCGTGCGGCATCGAAGTTCTGAATGAATTTGGCGGCGATATCGGCGACCAGGGCTTCAAAGCGTTCCCCCCATCCGTATTCTCGGGCGTACAGAAGTCCGTGGAGATGGATGATCGCGCCTATGTCGCCCGGTCGATGAGCGCGGAAGGAGTACGCGGGCTGGGCGTCTGGCGGTGCGCCGGAGAGGGTTTCGATGGTGCGCATGGCGTCCACCAGGCGGGCTTGTTCGGTTTCGGGGAGCCGCTTGAGCATCGCAGCGGCCTGCTCGCTGGAGGCGCGATCGAGCGGTGCGAACGCTTTGCGGCCAGCCCTCGTCATCAGCAGATGACTGCGGCGGCCATCGGTCTTGGAAGGACTCCGTGATACGAATCCGCATTTCTCAAACTTTCGGAGAATGCGGCTCAGGTAGCCGGCGTCGAGGCCGAGGTCTTTGACCAGCTCGGTCGCGGAGGGGCTTTCGCGATGGGCGAGTTCGTAGAGGACGCGAACTTCCATGAGAGAAAAGGGACTGTCGAGCAGGCCCTCGCGCAAAAGGCCGATCTGGCTCGTGTAGAAACGATTGAAGCGGCGCACTGCATCCACACCGGATGACATGCGACCAGTGTGCGCCATTTAGTTGACTCTGTCAAGTATCTAAGGCGGCCGGCTTTAGATTCCTTACAATCGCGGCTCGTAAGGACGTCTAGAAATTCAATTTGGAGATGTACGCAAAGCTCTGGCGCAGGCTCTCGATGGGGTCGCCGGGCGTCTGATCCTGCTCCACGAAATAGTGCTGCACGCCCGCGGAAGAGGCGGCCGCCAAGACCTTGGGCCACTCTATGACACCGTGCCCGACCTCTTTGAATGCAGTTTTGGGAACAGACTCCTTGTACATGACTGGCGTTCCGCGCTCCTTATCCTTCAGGTGCAAGAGGGGCACGCGTCCCGAGAGCTTGCTGAGCGTCTCGACGGGATCGTGTCCTGCGACGCTGACCCAGAAGACGTCCATCTCGAGACCAACGAGCTTGGGATCGGTGTGGTCCATCATTACCTGGAAAGGTGTGGTGCCCTCCATGGGCTCGAACTCGAATGCGTGGTTGTGATAGCAGAATCGGAGCCCGGCGGATTTAGCCTTCTCGCCTGCGTGATTCAGCTTGTCGCAGAGCTTCTTGATCACGTCGAGTCCGCCCCGTTCCGCTGGCGGCAGGTAGGGGAAGACGGCGAACGAGAATCCGCGATGGCGCAACTGATCGAGGGTGCGGGCGATCTCGTCATCCGCTCCCTTGGTGACCAGGGTCGAATCGAGGTGGATGCTGACCGGCTTGAGGTGCGTGGCGACAAGCGCATCCCAGATTTTGTCCAGGCCGGCGAAGGTGGCCTCGACCTCTTCGAAGCCGATCGACTCGATCGCTCCGAGAATCTCAGCCGGCTTTTCCGGCAGCACCGTGCGCACGGTGTAGAGCTGGACGCCGACCGTGCGGAGTTGTTTCCCGCTGGCGGCGGCAGACATGGCGGCGGCCAGAGTACTGGTCTTCAGGAAATTGCGTCTCGAAGTCATCGCTCTTATTATGCTCCTCAAGGCTGGGTGGGGGCGGAACAGACGAAATTCGCGGCATCGTCGATGCTCCCCGAGCCTTTGTATTTGGCGACCTGGGGATACGGGCACAAGGGCCGCGTCCGGTCGACGACACGATTGCTAGAGTGGGAGGCGATCATCTGATTGGGTGCGGCGCCATGCTCCACCCACTCAGCGATGGCTCCCAGGGAGTCGAACGAGTTGGGGCCGGGGCCGCCGCCGCAGTGATTCATGCCGGGTGCGAGGAACAGGCGCGCAAAGGTGCGGGTGCGGTCGGCGCCCATCACGGACTCGACTTTTTCGTAATACTCGATGGTGCGAATTGGGGGAACGACGGGGTCGGCCCAGCCGGAGTAGAGGATCAGCTTCCCACCGCGCTTTTGGAAGCGGGACAGGTCGGGATTGAGGGCGTTGTGGATCTTGGCGAGGTCGGCGACCTTGGGGAGGTCCTTATCGAAATCGAAGGTCCGCCAGTCGTATGCGGCGTTGCCGGCGCGGAAGCCTTCGTACTTGAGGAACTGTTCCTGGAATTCGAATTCGAGCGCGGCGACAGTGGAGTTTTGAATGTAGTCGCCGGTGTAGGTGAGCGTACCGCTGGGAGTAGCGGTGGGCGGCGTGTTGCCGAAGATGTAAGCAGAGTAGTTGGGCGAGTCCTCGTGTCCGATCGGCATGCCGGGATAGATCTGGCGGCCGGATGAGGTACTGGGGCCGGCGTAGAGTTTGCGCAGGGTGTCGACTTGGGCGGCGGTGAGGCACTCCTTGGCTTCGCCTGATTTGCAGAGCAGGGTGGCGGGATCGAATTTGCATTTTCGCGGCTCGCTGATCAGGCCGTCGGTAAGACCATCGCGGGCGTCGCACTCGGCAAGGACGGCTTTGGCGATGAGAGGAAGCTTGGATGCGGGGATGTAGCTGGCTTCCGATGCCAGCAGCGCGCGCTGGTTCCACGAGAATTCGAGCATGAGGCCGGTGAAATCTACGGCGGGCGCGCCGGCGACGATGCCGTCGTAATCTTCGGGGAAGCGTTGCGCTTCCATCATCGCCTGACGGCCTCCAGTGGAGCAGCCGACGAAGTACGACTTGTCGAGGGGCTTGTCGTAGAAGGCGTGCGTGACGGCCTTGGCTGCGACGGTAGCGACGTGGATACCGCGATAGAAGAAGTCGACTTTTTTGGTGAGGCTGTTGTTGGCCCAGGTGGCGTCGAAGGCGGATGGATTTTCGTGGCCGGCGTCGGTGTAGGCGGACGCGTAGCCTTGGGCCATGACCGCTTTGTTGGAGCGGCCTGCGACGAATCCGCCTCCGCCGGCGAAATAGAGCTTGCCATTCCATCCTGAGGTGGGCAAGTCGACTTCGAATCGCACCTGGTTGGCGGGCTCGCCGTGGAGTCCGGGGGTAGTGACGAATCCTTTGGCTTGGCAAAAGGCGGGGATCTTGGCTTGGCCTTGAGTGGCAGCAGGCATTTCGGCGGCGCTGGTGATGGTGACGGCGGGGAATTTGAGTTGTTGCAGGTCCTGGCAGGTGGCGGCGATCGCGACGGCTGAGGTGAGGAAGAAAAGGAGATATCGGCGCATGGATGGGATCATTGTACAAGGGCTCGCTGCGCTCGCGGGGCCGGGGGCCTGGGGCGGGGGTTTGGCTTCGCTCGGACCTCCGGAGGTCGGCCGTAGCGTTGCGGCACGAGCCCCAACCCCTAACCCCGAACCCCCAACTCCCAACCCCGCTTTAGTGGAAGGTGATGTTGCTGGCGGCTTCGAAGTGGCGGTGATTTTTGTATTCTTGTTTTGCGAGACGTATTTCGCCGGTCGAGAGGACGACTTGAATTTCAGCGGAGATGGGGAGCAAATGCGCCGCATCTCCGATCTGGACGAAACCCCAGTTCACCTGCTTGTCGATGGAGGCGATTGGGAAGGCATCGGGGAAGCCGGAGGCATGAGTCTCCAGTCGCATCACGTTGGCGGCGTGTTCGTCGAGCAGAATCCGTCCAGTCTTGGCTGGATAGAACTGCTCATAGTTCTGCCAATAGAATTCGCATCCATTCGAAGGTGACTTGTATTGCACCGCGATCAGAGTTGTTCCATCTTCGGTGACCGGCGTCGGGCCTTCGAAGGACGTCGGGCAGTCTTCCGCGAAGAGGTATTTCAATTGGGAGCCGAAGGCGTCGGTCCATTTGAAGCCCGTGAGGGCGCGGTAGCCGCGATTCCAAGGCGTGCCGTTGACTTCGATGTGACTGCGCGATACCGCGTTTCCTTTGAAAGTAATCTCCGACTGAATCGTATCGACGGGACGCCAGTCGGGCGGATGCGATGTGCTGACATATCGCTGAGCGACTTCATCAGCGACGAAGTTCGGCATCTCGGCAATGAATTGCAGGATGTGCGTGCGGATCTCGTCGAGTGGCGGTGAGAGGCTTGCGGCTGCTGCCTTAGCGGGTTGCGATTCGGATTCCAGAAGGTTCGGCGGCTGACGCCAGGCTTTGCACATCAGGGACTGCGCGCGCTCCTCGGGAGCAGGCTCTCGAACGAATCGCAGTTTCTTTAGCTCCAGAACGAGACGGCGACCGATGTGTTCATCGAAGACTCCGGGTATCGGCTCGCAGGTGATCTCGACCACATCGCCGACCTTGTAACGCTTGGCGAGGCTGTAGGGCGACAGGTCGCCGTGAGCCGCAGCAGCTCGTGCTTCGATGATTCGGCCGTCGGAAAGCCGGATCGAGATGGAGCCGTCCGTAAGGCGTTGCATGTCGCCGGTGAAGGTCAGGCTCCGGGGCGCACTGGAGGCTGCCACGGTCAAAAACAGCAGAAGCAATCGCGCTTTCGAGAGTCTGTGACTCATACGGTGCCCCCTATCTTGATTGCGATTATAAACGCGGGAACACATGCCAGACTCTACTAAAAAGGGCTATCGCAGCGTAAGTAGCTCCAACGAGGGATGTTCGCGGACCGCAAGTTGTTTAGCATCTGAGACAGGGTACTTTTTGCGATGCAGTCTTACGCTACTCCGGTTCTCGGGACGAACTACCTTAAAGGTGGTATCGCCAAATTGCGTCATCCCGGAGTAATATCGAGGCATCATGAGGCTCCGTTGTTTGAAGGAGGGGTGCTATGAGCAAAACCGTGCGATTGGCTGCACTTTGTGCGCTGGCCCTGGTGCTCACGTGCGTGTGCCTGGCGGCACGGCCGGGTGTTCCTCACAGACTCCACCATTCGGTTTGCGTTCCCAGGTGCGCGCATTATTGCAGGGCGCTCGGGCTGCTGGCCCACCAAACCTGTAAGGTCTGCTACTGTTACTCACCCTCGCCCGGCGGAGGCGATGGTGGCGGGTGCGGTGGCGGAGGCTGCGGCGGAGGTGGCTGCGGAGGCGGTGGATGCGGCGGCGGCGGATGCGGAGGCGGTGGTGGTTGTGACGGAGGAGGCGGCGGCTGTGGCGGTGGTGGCGGCTGCGGCGGTGGTGGTTGTGGAGGCGGTGGCGGATGTGGTGGTGGCTGCGGCGATTGACGTGATGCTCCAGCCGAGTCCGGTAACCGAGAGGTGAAGCAATATGACGAAGCTCGAAACCGCTACCCACGTCGCTGTGATTGCTCTGTGCTGTCTGGCCGGTGGCCTTTTGATCGAGCAGCGTTTCTTCTCCACGGCGGATGATGGCGAATCGCCGTCTCGCAGCCTGGTAGGCCGCGAAGTGAAATTGCCGGGGGCGGACTGGCAGTCCGCCCCGGTTTCGATTCTCTTGCAGATCAGTTCTACGTGCGATTACTGCAACGAGAGCATGCCGTTCTACAAGCAGTTGATGGCCACGCGGGAGGCGCAGGGCGCGAAGGTGCCGGTGATTGTGGTCTCCCATGATGCCGTCGACGTAATGCGCAAGCACCTCGCAGACCAGCAGGTGGCGGTCGACAAAGTGCTGCACTCGCGCATGGATCAGTTAGGCACCATGACGCCGACCATCTACGTCGTCGATTCGAACGGCCGCGTGAAGCGGGCCTTCGTGGGCGAATTGGATGCGTCGGGCGAGAAACAAGTGCTGTCCATCGTCGAGCGTGGTAGGGTTTAGCGGTTTGTTTCACGGGCGTGGGATCCGTATCGCGCTCCTGTTTTCGTGGCTGGCGACCTGCGCCTGCCACCACGAAAGCGCGGGGAAAACGCCGGCCCGGGCCATGCTGTTCGAAGGGATGGGAGCGGTGCACCATCCGATCAAGACTTCCCAACCAGAGGCGCAGAGATTTTTCGATCAAGGTCTGGCATTGGTGTACGCATTCAATTTCGGCGAAGCGATCAACTCCTTCCGGCAGGCGGCCGAACTCGATCCGAACGCCGCCATGCCGTACTGGGGCCTCGCTCTGGCCAATGGGCCCAACTACAATTTGTGGCTCATCAATCACGATCGCGAGCAGGCGGGCTTCGACGCGATCCAGACCGCGGCGGGGCTCGCACCGGATGCCACGGAAACGGAACGCGAGTACATCGGCGCGCTCTCCCGCGAGTTTTCGGATGAGGCGAAGCCTGATCAACCGGCGCTGGAGCGGCGGTACGCCGAGGCGATGCGTGAGATTTATCATCGATTGCCGGACGATCCGGACGCGGCGGCGCTTTTTGCGGCAAGCCTGATGAATCTGAATCCGTGGCACCTCTGGACGATTGAAGGAAAGCCGGGCGCGGATACGGCGGAGATCGCCGGAGTGTTGGAGAAGGCTCTCCAGCGCTGGCCGGATCATACCGGGCTGAATCATTTTTATGTGCACCTGATGGAAGGTTCGGGGCAGCCCGAGAAGGCACTCGAAAGCGCGCACCGCCTGGAGACGCTGGCCCCCGCGGCTGGGCACCTGGTGCACATGCCATCGCATATCTACATGCGAACGGGTGACTACGCGGCCGCCGTGCGCGCTAATCAGGAAGCGCTCGCGGCGGATCAGAATTACCGGCGCCAGCAGCCCTCTCCGCCGGCGGGCGCGGTGAACTATGCGAATCACAATCAGCACTTTCTGGCGGTCGCGGCTTCGATGGATGGCGATTTTGAGACGGCGTTGAGCGCTGCGGCGGCGGTACAAGCTCACGGGCATAGTGAAGCGATGCAGGTGATGTCCACGCTGGTGTTGATGCGCTTCGGGCGATGGGAGGAGGTGCTGCACGTGCCAGCGCCCGATCCAAAGATGGCAGGCGTCAGCTTCTTCTGGCACTGGGCGCGCGGCTGTGCGTTCGCGCGCACGCGGCGCCTCAAGGAGGCAGCGGCGGAGCGGGCGGCCATGGATCAGACGTTCACGAGGCTGCCGGAGGGCCGCGCGTTCGGGACCTTTTTCAACGACTGGAGCACGCTGCATACTCTCGCTGTGGAGACGCTGGCGGCGCGCATGGCGGCAGGCGCGGAAGATGGCGAAGGGGCGATCGGACATTGGCGCCGCGCTGTGGCGGTGCAGGACGAGATGAATTTCGACGATGTACCGGATTGGTATTACCCGATCCGCGAGTCGTTGGGCGCGGCCCTGTTGGCGAGGGGAAAAGCCGGAGAGGCGGAGCAGGTTTTTCGGGAGGATTTGCAAAGGAATCCGAAGAATCCGCGGTCACTATTCGGGTTGTGGAAGGTGCTGGAAGCGGGAAAGAAGGCTCGCGAAGCGGAAGCGGTGCGTCAGCAGTTCGCGGCGGTTTGGAAGGGAAAAGAAACGCCGCGAGTGGAGGATTACTGACGTGGCGGCGTGGCGCAAACACTCCTGTTTGCCGTCTCGACACTCATGTCGAGACTTTTCGGCTGGCGAGGGACTCCGAAGAGACGCTCTGGCAGACCTGGCAAACACCCGAAAAGCGCCGGGAAGAGTCTCGACGCGGCAAGCAGGAGTGTTTGCGCCACGCGGGCTTGACTTGATCCTTCTCGTTCTTCTTCCGTTGGTGGGGATGGCGCAGCCCGCGTTCCAGACTGCGGAGATTCATGGCAGCACGGCTGGCGCGATCGAGAGCAGCGGATTCCTTCCCGACGGACGATTCGAATGTCGCGGGACAAGCTTGCTGAAGCTCATCGCCATCGCCTACAACGTGAATACAGATGCGGTTGTGGGCGGCCCGGATTGGCTGGGCTCGGAACAGTTCGACGTCGCTGCGAAGGCCGCTGTGCGTCAGTCCTCGACAGCGGCGCTTCAAGTTATGCTGCAGACTTTGCTCGCGCAGCGCTTCGGACTCGTGATCCATCGCGACCGCAAAGAGTTGTCGGTCTACCTCCTGGAGGTGGGAAGGAAGGGCGCGAAACTGCACAAGACGGCCAATCCCGGCATTCCGCAATGTCCCAGCGTCGATGGGCCTCCAGGAATGAATCATCGGGCGTGTCGGGCGTACACGATGGGCGACCTGGCGCGACTGCTGCCGCAGATCGCTCGCAATTACGTCGATCGCGCGGCTGTGGACCATACCGGGCTCGAAGGCGCTTACGACTTTTCCCTGGATTGGATGGGCAAGCCCGGGTATCTCGCGGCAAGAGATAACGCCGAAGGTCCTGGGGCCGTGTCGCTATATGATGCGCTCGACAAGCTTGGTCTGAAACTCGTACCGGGGACGGCTCCTTCACCAGTGATCGTAGTGGATTACGTGAACCGCTATCCCCTCGAGTACGCGCACTCGACTCCCCTGGAGTTTGAGGCTGCGGAGATCAGGCCCAGTAAACCGGGAGCACTGCCGAGCCTCACGGCGCAAAACGGACGCCTGGAGATCAGAGCGTTCACCCTGCAGAAACTCATCACGATGGCGCTCGACACCAAGGATGACCTGGTGACAGGCGGGCCGAAGTGGTTGGACGTCGACCGGTTCGATGTGATCGCCAAATCGACGGACGTGACCTCGCCGCACGCCCTGAGCGCGATGTTGAAGGCGATGATCGTGAAGCGCTTCAAGCTGGAGACGCACCAGGAAGACCAACCAGTAACCGTATTCGCATTGACGGCCGGCAAGCACGCTGCCAGGTTGGAGGCGGCGAACGGGCCAGTGCACTCCGATTGCAAATGGAGTCTGGCAGACGGCGGGATGACCTGCACCTGCCGGAGCACCACCATGGCGCAGTTCGCGGAGCATCTGCCGGCGATGGCGGGAGCGTATCTGAACCACGCCACGATCGACCAGACCGGGCTCGAAGGCGCGTACGACTTCACACTGACCTGGACGCCGAAAGCGCGCCTCTCCGATCCGGCAGGCTGGCGCAGCGGAAGCGCGGGCCTGTCGATCTTCGAAGCCATCGACAAACAAATGGGACTGAAGCTCGAGGAGCAGAAGCACACCATGTCGGTCTACGTGATCGATCGGGTGGAGCGGGCTCCGGTAGAGGAACCATGACACGTGAGAAGGTCGGACGGCGGGCCGCAATGGCGTTCATCGCGTTTCACGCTGTGGCGATTACGCTGTGGGTGATTCCGTTCAACGATACACTCACGGCGCTGGTGCGAAGGTACGTGGGCCCGTACTTTTCACTCCTCGGACTGCACCAGGAGTGGTCGCTGTTCGCTCCGGACCCGATCGCAACCAACTCATACGTCGACGCGGAAGTGCTGTTGCGCAACGGGGAAATGCGCGTCTGGAACTTACCGAAGTTGGAAGGCCTGGGGTTCCAGGAGCGATACAGCAAAGCGCGATATCGCAAATTTACGAACTGGCTCTATCGCGACTCGTATTCCTATGCGTGGCCCGATGCGGCGCGTTACATCGCGCGGCAATTCAAAAGCTCGCCTGTGCGGCCGCTGACGGTGAGCCTGGTGAGGCATTGGGCAAGGATCCCCGCAATCGACGCGGGGGACGATACACCGCCGGAGTGGCATCGGAGTGTGTTCTTTGTCTACCAGATTCCAGAGGTGGATCTGGAATGATCGAGCGATTCTTTTTCGCTCCGCAGCGTCCGACGGCGTTAGCCGTTTATCGAATTGTTTTCGCCGCAATCGTATTGTTGAATCTCTTCCTGTCGTACTCGGACTGGCTGGTGTGGTTCGGCTCCGGCGGGATTCTCACGCTGGATTCGCTGCCGGGTCGGAGCGCCAGATTCGGCGTGTTCGCACTCTGGCCGCACAGTGACGCGGCGGTGATGCTTCTGTTTTGGATCATCGCCCTCTTCGCGGGCTTTCTGCTGGTGGGGTTCCTGAGCCGCACCAGCAGCGTCGTGGTCTTTCTGGCGCTGCTTTCGCTGCACAAAAGGAATCCGATGATCCTCTCGGGAGGGGACGTTCTGCTGCGCCTGGATGCGTTCTTCCTGATGTTCGCGCCCTGCGGCGCGGCGCTATCCATGGACCGCTGGATTCGCCAACATCGCGTGGGCCGCGTGCAGGAGCGGATGCTCATCGCGCCGTGGGCCGTGCGCATGATCCAGATGCAAACCGCGTTGGTTTACCTCTCCACGTTTATCTGGAAACTGCGCGGCCACACCTGGATCGACGGGACGGCGTTGTATTACGTCCTGCATCTCACCGAATTCAAACAGTTCGCGGTACCGGGATCGGACAATGCCGCGATCATCAAGCTGATGACCTGGTCGGCCCTGGCCATCGAGTTTTCGCTGGGCACTCTGGTGTGGGTGCCGCGACTCAGGTATTGGGTGCTGCTGGCCGGTGTCTGCCTTCATGCCGCGATCGAGTATGCGCTGAACATTCCACTGTTCAGCTTGACGATGATCGCGACCTATCTGACATTCGTTGACCCAGGAGACCTCGACTCCGTTGGGGCCTGGCTGCGCCCGCGTTGGCGCGCGTTGATATCGCCCATGCTGGCACCTCAGAGGAACCTATGACTCTGCATTTCCGGAAACCGCTGTTTCTTACTTCGCTCTGTTTGGTTTGTCTGTTTCCGGCCGCTGCCCAGCAGCAGCGGACCTCTCGTCACTACGCCGTGATCCTGGAGGATCCGGCCGTGGCCGAGCGCTTTCCCACGCGGGACGCCGCAAGCTCGGTCGAAGCCCAGAACTATCGCGGTCAGATCCGGCAGCGCCAGTCCAGCCTCAAACAGGAACTGGCGGTGCGCCGGTTTAACGTGGTGGGATCGGTGGATACATTGTCGAATGCCATTTTCGTGGCGACGACGCCGGATCGCGCCGCCGAGTTGACGGCGATGCCAGGCGTCAGAGGCGTGATCGAAATGCGGCCGATGAAGCCGCGCCTCAGCGCTGCAACGTCGCTGGCGAACGCGCCGGTGGCGTGGACGGCGCTCGGAGGCCAGACCAATGCCGGCGCGGGAATTGAAGTCGGCGTCATCGGCTCGGGCATCGATCAGAATCATCCGTCATTTCAAGACTCGTCGCTGGCAATGCCGGAGGGATTTCCCAAGTGCACCGACAACTTTCCCGAGGACTGCAAATACACCAACAACAAGGTGATCGTGGCGCGCAGCTACGTTCGGGAATTGTCAGTCGGGAGCAGCAGTGATGCGACGGCGGTGGCGAACGACTCGGGGCCCGACGATTACTCGCCGCGCGACCGGTCGGGCGAAGGAACCGCAATTGCGTCGGTGATCGCGGGAAATCTGGTAAGCGGGCCTGCCGTTCCCTTCTCCGGCATGGCGCCCAAAGCGTGGCTCGGGAACTATCGCGTGGAGAGTTCGCCAGGGATGCCGGGGGGTGCGGGTCAGAGCTTTGAGCACGTCTATGTGCAGGCGCTTGAGGACGCGGTCAACGACGGAATGCAGATCGTCAACGTGTCGGCGGGAGTGATCGCGACCTACGGCCCACTCGATACCGGCTCCGTCTGCGGGCAGGCTCCAGGGGTGCCTTGCGATTTTCTCGCCTACAGTTTCGAAATGGCGGCGCAACTGGGAACGCTGATCACGGTGGCCGCTGGGGACGATGGCGAGAACGGATACGACTTCTTTAACACCGGCCAGACCGGCTACCAACTCATCAGCTCGCCCGCGACGGCGCCCTCGGTGATTGCCGTCGGCGCCACCATGAATTTGCACGTGATGCAGCCGAGCGTCAGCGTAATGGGAGCGCCCTCGTCACTACAGCATCTCGCGGCGCAGATGAGCGATGCTTATTCGGCCGATATCGCCGCGGGAGACTTCTCGGGAGCATGGAACTTCCCGGTAGTGGACGCGGCACAGGCAGGCAACGACGGATTTGCGTGCGCGGCGCTGCCTTCGTTCGCCCTGTACAACGCAATCGCGATCATTCAGCAGGGCAAGTGCAGCTTCAACGCAAAGGCAGCGAACGCGGCCAATGCCGGAGCGTTGGGCATTATCTTTTATATGAGCGCGGGCGCGGCGGTCCCCGTGGAAACGCAGGATGCCGCGGGAAACGTGCCGCTGTTCGGGCCCATCGTCATGCTGTCGCAAAGCGACGGGCAGAACTTGAAGAGCTATGTGGATGCGCATCCCAGCAGTTCGGTGACGATGGACCCGGCGGGCGCGGAGGCACTGCTGGTGACCTACAATCAACAGGCTGCGTCGTTGTATTCCCCGGGGTTCCAGCCACCGTTGGCGGCGAATCAGTTGCTCGGATTTTCATCGCCCGGGCCTGTTCCAGGGTCGCTGGCCCTGAAGCCCGACATCGTAGCCACGGGCGGCGCGGACGTGGATGACGGCCCCACGACCTATGCCGATGGTGTGGGGCTGGAAGATTTCCTGTTCTACGGCCCGAACGGGCTCTACATGGCCACCCAGAGTTTCGACCAGTCGAGCGCGATGTATAGCGCGAACGGGTACATTGCGGCCTCGGGCACCAGCTTTTCGGCGCCGCTGGTGGCGGGTGCGGCTGCGCTGCTTATGCAATTGCATCCGGGCTATCCGGCAGCTCACATCAAAGCGCTGCTGATGAATACAGCGTCAGAGGACACGGCCACGATGGGTGACAATTATGGCGACGATGTAGACGCTTTGAATGTGGGAGCCGGGCGGCTGGACGTGGGCGCTGCCTCCAAGAGCACGCTGGTGGCCCAGGCGCTGACTACCGATCATACGAATCCCGTGTCCATCTCCTTCGGTGCGGTTCGCAAGCTGCCGGTGTCGGGCCAGATTGTCGTGACGAATCCGGGGACCGCGCCGGTCTCCATTACTTCGGCGGTCAGCGTGCCACGGGACGTGTTCGGCACGACAGCGACGGGCGCGAGGATCACCGTGGGACCGGCGAAAGTCACGATTCTTGGAGGGACAGCGGCGGTGTTCACGGTGACGATCTCGGGCACGGTTCCTCCGGCCGATGAGTATACCGGTATGGTTACGATTACCGGAGGCGCGGTGCCGCTTCGCGTGCCCTACGCGATGCTGGTGCCGAGCGGCGTGGCGAACGATATGCAAGGCATTCAGTTTGGACAGATCGCGCCGTTTGCCGAAGGCTCGTTCGAAACGGTGGTGAATGGCGATGGCGGCGCGTTGCAGGTCAGGCTGATTGACGCGTCTGGCGCGCCGGTGGCGAATGCGCCGGTGTCGTTTGCAGTTGCGCCGCGTAATGGCGCTGCGTTGAAGAGCGTCGGCGGGCATCCGGGGTGCTCGCCGGATAGCAGTGGCAGCGCTGTGACATGCAATACGGACGCGTATGGAATGGCGTGGGCGGAAGTGTTTGGGGGAGCGTCCACGGGATCTCCCACGGTGACGGCGAGCGCCGCTGGTATGTCAGTTTTGTTCGACGGCTTTGTGATCGGTGTTCCCAAGGTAACTGCGGTTAGCGAGGCGGCGACGGGCAGTTCGCAGATTGCCGCCGGTTCGTACATCTCGATTTATGGAACGAATCTGGTGAGTGCGGGATCGGCGGGCAATGATACGCTGCTGGGCGGCGATGCTCCCGCGTTTCTGCCGTATCCGATGAATCTGGATGGGGTGACGGTGAGCTTCGATGTGCCGGGTGCTTACGATGGTACGCCTGCGCATTACAACGGCTTCCCCGGGTACTTTACGTTCGTCGGGCAGGCCGGTACGCAGCTCAATGTGATGGTGCCGTGGGAATTGCAGGGTGCGAGCTCGGCATTACTGAAGGTCACGGTGGATGGAGTCGCGGACAGTAACGTCTTTACGATTCCGCTGGCAGCGTTTGCGCCGCAGTTGTTCCAAAGCAACGGCATGGTGGCGGCCGTGGACGCCACGACCTATACTGCGAATCCGGCAGCCGTGTCCGAATCGAATCCGGTGCACGCGGGAGATTCGGTGCAACTGTATGGCAATGGTTTGGGTCCGGTAAACAATCAGCCGGCCAGCGGAGCGGCGGCGACGTTCAATCCGCTGCCCAGTACGAAGACGCCTTGCACGGTAACGGTGGGCGGACAGAATGCGACGGTATCGTACTGCGGGTTGGCGGGATACCCCGCGGAATATCAGATCAACATCACAGTGCCTTCGGGCTTGCCGGCGGGTGATCAGCCTGTGGTGCTGACGGTGGGAGGGGCGAGTTCGAAAGCGGCGAGTTTGCCGATTGCGGGAGGACGCTGAGTTGGCGGAGCGATGCCGAGTCGGAGGGCTGGCGCTTTGGGATGGCCGGTCGGAAGGGACGGTGGATTTATCGTCGAGACGCAGAGGCGCCGAGATTAGGGCGGAGGAAAGAAGAAAAGGCGGCAGAGCGCGGAGACGGCGGAGGTAATCGGACGGCTTGCGGCGAGGTGTCGGGGTTGACCGCGGTTTCCGCACTTACCGGCCACCGAATTCCAAGATCGCGAGATCCGTAAGGGCCAGTCGGGCCGGATTTGCAGAGGAACTCTGCGAGTCGATGTAAACCCCGCGCGGAATCGCTCGCGGACCGGCGTTGGAGAAGGATGGTGGCTCTCAGCGCGGATCAGAGGGTCAGTTGGTAAACGTAGAAGGCGGTGTCGCGCTTCCAACCCGCCTTCTCGTACAGAGATTGGGCGGTGGTGTTGGTAAGTTCGGTGGAAAGCGTGAGGCGCACGGCTCCAGACTGGCGGGCGTAGTTCGCGGCGGCGGTGAGCAGCGCCTCGCCGGTTCCGCTCCGGCGCGCCTCCGGCGAGACGAACAGGTCGTTCAGGATGAAAGTCCGAGCCATCGAGAGAGACGAGAAGCTCGGGTACAGTTGGGTGAAGCCGATAGCTACGCCGCTTTGGAACGCGAGGAAGATCACGGAGCTGCGATGTTCGAAATGCTCCGACAGGAAGCGGCGCGCCCGCTCGGGATCGCTGGGCTGGCGGTAGAACTGTCGATACGCGTCAAAGAGCGGAACCAGCAGTTCCAAATCCCCCGCGGTCCCCTGCCTGACTTCTAGGCCTGAGGTGTCCATGCCGTGTCAGACCGCGTTCAGCAGGCTCTCGGCGAACGGCCACTGCGGATCGATCCACTGGGCGGCGAGACGGAAGCCCGCGGCACGCCCCATCGCACAAATCTGCTCGGGACGGAATTTATGGCACGCCTCTGTGAAGATGGTTTCATGCGCGCGAAATTCCACGGTCACGCGGGCGGCATCCACGCGGACCGTCTGCGCGATCCGCGAACGGAGGTGCATTTCAATGCGCTGCAAAGTGGAGTCGTAGCGGATCACATGCTCGAACTGGCGCACCCGGAAATCGGCGCAAAGTTCACGGTTGATGCGCGCCAGCAGGTTCAAATTGAAGGCGGCGGTCACACCGGTGGGATCGTCATAGGCCAGTTGCAGTTGCTCGATGGGTTTGACGAGATCGGTGCCGAGCAGCAGGGCGTCGCCGGGCTGCAAAAGTTGACGTACGTCGTACAGGAGATTGATCGCGGCATCCGGCTCGAAATTCCCGATGGTGCTTCCGAGGAAGAGCAGCAGCAGCGTCTGGCCGGGCTCGCGCCGCGCCACCACTTCGCGCAAGCCATCGAGATAAGTGCCTTCGACCGGGAAGACCGCGGCGCACACGCTCAGATCTTGCGCGCACTTCTCGAGCGCGGTGAAGGAGAGGTCAATGGGCAGGTACCGGACATTTTGCCGCTGCCCGAGGCGCTCGAGAATCGTACGGGTCTTTCGCCCGCTGCCGCTGCCCAATTCGGCCACCAGGACGTTCGGCGGGAGGCAGTCGACGAGGTCCTCGGCGTGAGCTTCGATCACTCGCGCGTCGGCGCGCGTGAGACCATATTCCGGCAAGTAGGTAATTGCCTCGAAGAGCGCCGACCCGACTTCGTCGTACAGAAAGCGGCACGGCAAAGTTTTCTGATCGGAGCGTAGCAGGCCCGCGCGCACTTCGCGCGCGAACTCATTGTCGAGAGTGGGCGCGTACATTATGATTCAACCAGTCGGAACGTGGAGTATAGATATGGATATTCCGGTCGGAACCAATTGCGGAACGATGGCCGCAAGAAACAGGAGGCGGTTTGTGGAGACGCCCCTTTTAAAACATAGTGGTCGCCATCGAAAAAAGGCGCCGAGTAGTTGGTGTAGAACGGGAACGGTTCAAAACCTGGGAACGGCGCGAAGACCGTGGAAGTCCACTCCCATCCGTTGCCATACATCTGTTGAGGGCAGTCCGCATTTGCAGGGTTTTCCTGCGCGGTGACGGGAATGGGATCCCAGTGACGAAAACCGAAGTTACCGGAAGCAGGCGGATCGCCGGCCGCACGATGAAATTGCGCTTCAGTAGGCAGTTTGGCGCCGCGCCATTTCGCATACCCGTCGGCCTGCTGCCACGTCACGTAGACCGGGCAATCTAGCGGCAGAGGCGTCTCGGCGAACATACCCCGATAAAACCAGCGCCCATCGCGCTCCACCCAGAAAAATGGTGGTTCGGCACCACTCTTTACGAACTCCAGGTAGTCGCCGTTAGTGACCTTGTACTTGGCGATCGAGAAAGGCGGCACGTCGACGGTGTGAGCGTAGAATTCGTTGTCCCAGCCGAAGCCGTCGTTGGCCTCACGGCCGAGTTTCGCGGAACCACCTGGGACATCGATCCAGCGCGATAAAGGACGCCCCGCCGCCTCAGCGTGCGCTGACGGCTGCCCGAACTTCTGTGCGTAAGACAGATTGTGCATGATGTATGCAAAGGTCTCGGCGTGCATCAGGCGATGTTCGATGGCTACATGACACAACTGCTCTGGCACTTCCGAAATCAGATCATCGATCTCGTCGCGAGTGCGCAGATTGTAACGCTCGACTTCGGCGAGAGACGGCCAGTCCGAAGGCTGATCGCACGGGAGTTGTCCGGGAGGCGGATCGATACCGAACGCGAAAAGACGGTCGAATTCGGGTTGAAAGGAACGGATGTCGAGAGCATAGCGGCCGATCAGGTTCCAGTCGAAGGCCTCGAGATGCCCCAGATAAAATACAATGCGATGACGTTCCGGAATGGGCCGCTCGTAGAGAGAATTGGGACGAATGAGCCGGAACAACTCGTCCGTCTGCTCGCGCGCCGCTGAGAGCGCGCTCGCCAGTTCGGTTTGCGTCCGCATAGAAAAAACGTCCTTTCAGTCTACCTAAGAGGCGGGGCCTTTGCTGTACGGATGTCCACAAAGATCGGCCAATACGAGAGTGGCCGCGAGCGTTGCGAGTTTCTGATCCTGCGTCCACGGAGGGCCCAAAATGCGGCCCTGCTCTGCGATCTTCCGGTCGACGCGTGATTTGTTTTTGCCGAAAAGTGAGGCGGCTCGGGCGTCGAGGTCGCGTTCGCGGATACCGGTCACCGCGATAGCTAGTGTCTCGCAGGCCTTGCGAATGACTTGCCGGAAGAATTCTCCTTCGGCGGTGTGAATCAACGCGTGCGACGCCAGGATCCCTGCGAGGTCGGGCAGGGGGCGGCCGGCCGCTAATACGATGGCACACGCTTCCACGCGATGATCGGTTGTTCGCAATTCTTGCTGGACTGCACCGATAGCAGTCACAGCGATACGTTCGCACACAGTCACGCAATTGTTCAGATACGGTTCCGCGTCAGAAAGTTGCAGGTTCTCGGCAAAATGATAGGGCTGACTGGCGCCGATGACGGCGGAATCTACGATATTGATGCGGCGTCGATCGACGACTTGAGGCGAGACGGGGTCACCGGAAACGGCGACTATGGCAGCCCATCCGGAGTGTACGCGAGCGCCCAGTACTACGCGATTCATGCCGGTGAGTTACAAAATACCATGCCGGCACTGGCGGCGTGAACCCCTATGAGGCGTTGACAATCGACAAGGCGTCCGCCGAGAGCATGCGCTGCAGATTCGCCAGAGAGACTCGCATGCTATCGATGCCATCCCGTTCCGGGGTGACGCCGCGTGTCATTTTCGAGAGCACCTTGCCATGTAGCTCCAAGAATACCTTCACGATGCGCGGATCGCGCCAGCCCCGGTCGGTCTCCCGATGGATGATGTCGAGCGCCTGGTCGGACGTGCACGCGGGTTTGTAGGGACGCGGGTTGGCCAGCGCGTCGTAGATATCGGCAATCTGCAGAATGCGGGCCAGTAGTGGGATCTGTTCGCCGCGCAGGCCGTCCGGATAGCCGGAACCATCCCAGCGCTCGTGGTGATGGCGGATAATCGGCAGCACGGGGGTCAGGGATTTCATGTGCCGGCAGATCTCTTCGCCGCGGGTGGTGTGGCTTCGCATCGTGACCCACTCCTCGGCAGTCAAGGGACCGGGTTTGAACAAAATCGAGTCGGGGATGCCGACCTTTCCTACGTCGTGCAGATAGCCACCGCGGTACAAGGCCATGACTCGATGGCGAGCTAATCCCATCGCGATTCCCATGGCCATGGCGATAAAGGCGAGGCGTTCGCAATGCCCGCCGGTTTGCAAGTCGCGTTGTTCTACCGCGAGAGCCAGTGCGAACACGATCTGTTCAGTCTCATCGATCGTGAAACCCGAAGCCATGGCAGACTCGGGCTCGGCGGTCTCTCTGCTCCCCAACAGCAGCAAATCGCGCCATTGGTCACGGCCGCAAGCCGGAACGGCCTTGCATGAATGCCGGAGCTTATGATTGAAGACCTGTTTTTCCGTTTTGCGTTCCATGTACTAATGGGTATATCGGTTGAAGATCGAGATTCTGTAGGGCGCTAAGACGAAATCCTCTCGCAACTAATGGCGGACGATAGTCACGGAGCGCCATGCGGAGTTGCCCGCGGCATCGTATGCGCGGATCGTAACCGCAGTGCTGCCAATCAGCAAGGGCACCTGTGCAGACCATGCCGTGGTACCGGATGCCGTACCGGAGTCCCCATTGGAGGTAGTCCACTTGACTGACGTCACAGCCACGTTGTCGCTCGCCTTACCGGCGATCTGCACGGTCGCCGCAGAGGTGGACGTAATCGTCGAGCCAGGCGAAGTGATCGTTAGAGAAGGCGGCGTGGTGTCCGTAACCGGAGGTTGGGACGGAGGCTGTGTTGGAGGTTGCGAGGGCGGCGTCGGCGGCTGGACAGGCGGTTGGGACGGAGTGGGGGACGGGGAAGAAACCGCAGTTCCGTAGAGCGCGCGAATCCCCGCGATATCGTCGTCTGTAAGTCCCGACGAGAATCGGTAGTAAGGATACATCACCGCGCCGGGGTTACTCGAATGTCCGAGGCCCAGAGCATGACCCATCTCATGCAGCGCCACCGAGAATATGTCGGTATTGGTGCCCACGTGCCAGGATTCGTCCGCGTCGAAATGCATGTCGCCCGCGATCGGCTCCGAGTTCGGCGGATTGGGGTAGAACGTGTGCGCCAGAACTCCCCCAGGCCCATCAAAGGGATAAGCATCGCCGTGCGCGCCATGAGCGAACTGGATCACGATCGTGCGGGCCGCCGTCGCCTGGTCCGCCGGCGACAAGGTGATTTGGGCGTACTTCTGCCATTCGCCGAAGGCGCGCTGAATCTCGCCTTCCACAATAGCGGGGTCCACCTGATTCGTAAGAGATTGGAAATAGTACTGCAGGGAGATGTTGCCGGCAGCATCCGCGGCCCAACCGCTGCTGGTCGCGACGTACTCGCCCAAAGGACCGGCCTCGGTGAGCGGACCGGCACACCCCATGACGGGGTTTCCCTCGATCAAGTCGGCGGATGCAGGGAGGATATAGGCGACGAGATCGGAATCTGCCAGCCCGGCGACATTGCTGCCGCCGGTGAGAAGCAACTGGGCCGGCAGCAGATACGGGTTCTCCAGAATCTCGAAACCTAAGGACTGGACCCAGGCGCGGATCACCGCCATGTCGACATCCGGCTGAAAAATCACGAGATACGCGCCGGGTGGCGCGGCATCGAGGGCGGGGCTGATTTTGTCTGCGGCCTCCAGAGGGCCGGACCACGTCACGCCAAGGCCATCCAGGTTCGGGCGGCCTTGGCTCGATACCATCAGGGCCGAGTCCGGGACGTAGCCCAGGATTCGAATCTGGCGCCGCGCCAGTTCGGCGCGAATTGCAGGGCCGGGGAAGGCTCCGAATAGCAGGATATAGTGCGCGCCGGCGGCAGGAGCTTTCGCGAACCGGGTGATGTGATCAGGCTGGATTACGCGGTTGCGGAGACGGATGGGCCCTTGACCAGAAGCGCTCGATGCCCACAACAGCGCGACTAATCCTGAAATCCGAAGCAGCCTCATGGAAAGCTCCAAGTATTCTCTTCGATCCAATCGACAGCTTTTTTAGCCCGAAGGAACTTTCTGGAATCGGTGCGGGGTCGCCACCACGCAACGTTGCGTCGAGGCGCCGCGCGGCTCTCGCTCTCCCCCTCGGATCTACGGGTTGGTGAGATTGTAGTACGGACCGCTCAAGACAATAGCATCGAGAAACCGTTCAATTTGGTCGCAGAATGAGTTCTGCCGGAATAGGCAGTCGACGCCCGCCCCGTTCCATTGTTGACGTGGTTTACCCATGGCAGGCTTACAAAGGTAAACGGTCTATTTTTGAGCCGCGGACCCTATTCTGACAAGGTGGTAGACGGAGGAATGACCCTTTGCTCGAAATGCGGACAGCAGCAGCTTGGTAGGTTTTGTGCCAATTGTGGAGCACCAAACTCCGCAAATCCGCCAACACCGCCCTTACCGCCACCTCCGCGACCACCTACAACAATCCCGTCGCCACCGCCGCCGAGGGGCACGCTCAGTGTACGTCTGCTCTGTCCGAAATGCTTTGCGCCGAGCGACTACCAAATCACCGGCGCGCAGGTAGTTTGCCCCGCATGCAAGAAGCCGTTTCATTCACATATTGTCAAGCTCGACTTTATCCCATTGTTGAGAGCGCGATAACGGCAAAACAAGAGGAAAAGCAGACCTCAATGGGATTTTTAAATCTCGTCGCTCGGCCCTTACATTAGAAATTGTTGAAAGCGGTGTCGGCGT
>Ga0209060_10000232_pt1 | contig 127445 bp, 106 predicted proteins | sample Coa_R1_8_FD_187155 | JGI IMG/M metagenome (GOLD analysis project Ga0209060, IMG submission 187155) | Surface soil microbial communities from Centralia Pennsylvania, which are recovering from an underground coalmine fire - Coalmine... | ecosystem: Environmental > Terrestrial > Soil >... | reverse complement strand
TGGCGTGTCTCCGATGAGCGCACGTACGATCCCGCTGCCGTCTACGGAGGTCCGGCGTGAAACTGAAACTGGGAATTCCCAAGGGAAGCCTGGAGAACGCCACCATCGACTTGTTCCGGCGCGCCGGTTTTTCGATCACCACCAGCAGCCGGTCGTACTTCCCCAGCATTGACGATCCCGAAATCGAATGCATGCTCATCCGCGCGCAGGAGATGGCTCGCTACGTGGAAGACGGCATTCTCGACGCGGGCCTGACCGGCCGCGACTGGATCGAAGAGAACGAGTCCGATGTCGTGGCCGTTGCCGACCTGATCTACGCCAAGCAGAGCTTCGGCAAGGTGCGCTGGGTTCTGGCCGTGCCGGCCGCCTCCACGTTCCGATCGGTGAACGATCTGGAGGGCAAGATCATCGCCACCGAGTTGGTGGAGACGACGCGGCGGTATCTGCGCAAACATGGGGTATCCGCCAAGGTGGAATTCAGTTGGGGCGCCACCGAGGTGAAACCGCCGGTGCTCGCGGATGCCATCGTGGAGGTCACCGAGACCGGTTCGTCGCTGCGCGCGAATAACCTCATCATCATCGATACGGTGCTGGAGTCGAACACGCAGTTGATTGCCAATCACCAGTCGTGGCAGGACGAACAGAAGCGCCGGAAACTGGAAGACATCAAGATGCTGCTCGAGGGCGCGATCAACGCCCTGGGTAAGGTAGGGCTGATGTTGAATGTCCACAAGGACAATTTGAAGGGCGTGCTGGGCGTGCTACCCGCATTAAAGCGGCCCACGGTGTCGCACCTCAGCGACGAGGAATGGCTGGCGGTCAACACGATTCTGGATGAGGCCGCCGTGCGTGACATCATTCCACGACTCAAACAGGCAGGCGGCGAAGGAATTGTCGAATACCCGCTGAACAAGATCGTACCGTGATCCGCATATTGGAAAGCAAAGATGTCGGCCGCCTGCTGTCGCGCAAGGCGGCGCGATTGACGGAGGCGGAGTCGGTCGTCCGTCCGATCCTCAATGACGTTCGCCGTCGTGGCGATCGTGCGCTGTTGGAATACGCGCGTAAGTTTGATGGATTCACGCGTAAAAGCGTCCGGGTGCCGGAGGCGGATCTCCACGCCGCGGGTGATGATCTGTCGCCAGAGTTTCGTGCCGCGGTGAAGACTGCGTCGGCGAACATACGGGCTTACGCGCAACGGCAGATGCCCCGCGAGTGGAGTGCCGAGTTACAGCCCGGGCTGCGTCTTGGGCAGATCGTACGGCCTCTCGATACGGTGGCGGCCTACATTCCCTCAGGACGTTATCCGTTGCCCTCCACCATTCTGATGACCGTGGTTCCGGCGCAAGCAGCGGGTGTGCCGAATATCTTCGTGGCCTCGCCGAAGCCGGTTGCAGAGGTCTTCGGGACGGCGTCTCTTTTGGGTGTGTCGGGCGTGTTTGAGATGGGTGGAGCACAGGCCATCGCGGCGTTCGCCTTCGGAACGCGCACGGTGCCGCGAGCCGATCGCATCGTGGGTCCTGGCAATATCTATGTGGCTGCTGCCAAGAAATTGTTGGCGGGCGAGGTCGGAATCGATTTCGTGGCCGGCCCCACGGAGATCCTGATCGTCTCCACGGATGGCGATCCACGGCACCTCGCGGCCGACATGCTGGCGCAGGCCGAGCACGATGTAGACGCTTCCGCCGTGCTGCTGACCACCTCGAAGCGGTTGGCGGCACGCGTCGCGAAGGAAGTCGACCGGCAACTCGCGGAGTTGCCGACGGCTGCAGTCGCACGAAAGGCGATCGCGCGGAATTCGGCCATCGTGCTGGTACGCTCGCTCGACGAAGCAATGGAGATCGCCAATCGCTTCGCGCCGGAACACTTGAGCATTCCTACGGCGGACTTGCTGGCAAAGGTGAAGCATGCAGGAAGTGTCTTCGTGGGTCCGAACAGTCCGGAGGCTGCGGGTGATTACGCGTCCGGGCCGAATCACGTGCTGCCCACCAGCGGCGCGGCCCGCATTCGCGGAGGCTTGTCGGTGACCGATTATGTGAAAGTAGTCTCGGTGCAGGAGCTTTCGGCGGCCGCCCTGGCGCGTCTTCGCCCCGCCATCGCGACTCTCGCGCGTGCCGAAGGACTGGAAGCGCATGCCCGCTCGGTGGAGGTGAGGGTCACGCAATGAAAGCTCCCAAACTTCCCAAAGGCGCGATCAAGCCGCGGCCCGCCGTGTTGTCGATGGAGCCATACTCGCCGCCCACAGCGGGCCGCTCGGACAAATTGCGGCTCGATTTCAACGAGAATACGGTGGGGTGCTCGCCGCGCGTGATCGCCGCGCTGAAGGATCAGATCGAAGCTTCAACTCTGACCATCTACCCCGAATATGGCGAGGCAAAGGAGGCTGTGGCCAATTACTTCCGCGTGCGTCCGGAGCAGTTCGTCTTCACGAACGGTACTGACGAAGCGATCCAGGTATTCGTGAATACGTACATCGATGATGGGCAGGAGGTGTTGATCCTCAAGCCGGCCTATGCGATGTACCGCTTCTACGCTGAGGTGGCTGGCGCGCGAATTCGGGAAGTGGAGCACGAAATGCCGGGTCTGGAATTCCCGCTCCAGGCCTTGCTGGACGCGATCACGCCGGAGACACGCGCGGTCATCCTGGCGAACCCGAACAATCCCACAGGCACGGGCATTTCGCTCTTGGGAATCGAGCGAATTCTCCATCGTGCGCGCAAGGCCGTGGTGCTCGTGGATGAGGCTTATTACGAGTTCTCGGGAGTGACCGCACTCACCGAGATCGAGCGCTTGCCCAATCTGTTCGTTTGCCGCACCTTCTCCAAGATATTCGGCATGGCGGCGATGCGGTTGGGATGCCTGTTTTCGCACGAGGCGAACGTGGCGCTGCTCCATAAGGCGCAATCTCCATACAGCGTGAATGCGCTGGCGGTGATGGCAGCCAAGACCGCGGTTGAGGACACCGAGTACATCCAAAATTACGTAGCGGAAGTCCTGGCCGCCCGCGAGTTGCTGTGCGTGGGTTTGGAGCGGCTCGGGATCCGCTATGTGCCGAGTAGCGCGAATTTCGTGCTGGGGCATTTCGGCGACCGCGCGATTCAGGTGCGCGATGCGCTTCGGGGACGCGGCATACTGGTGCGCGATCGCAGCTACCAGGCTCCAGGTTGCGTCCGGATTACGGTCGGCACCCGGGAGCAGACGCGCAAGCTGCTGGCCGCCCTGGAAGAGGTCTGGACGAATGATTAAGCCGCTTCTCATTTTCGACATGGATGGCGTCCTGGTGGACGTGGCCGAGTCCTACCGCGAGACGATTGCCTGCACCGCCGAGCACTTCACTGGCGTGAAGATCACCCGCGAGCAGATTCAGGAGTACAAGAATCAGGGGGGCTGGAACGACGACTGGCAACTCACTCACCACATCGTGACGGGCGCCGGAGTTGACGTGCCGTTTGAAGAGGTGCGGGCGCGGTTTCAGAGACTTTTTCTGGGAAATGGGACCGATGGGCTGATTCTACGCGAGCGTTGGGTAGCGAATCCCGGCGCACTGGAAAAGCTGGCCGAGCAGTTCCACCTCGCGATATTCACCGGACGCCCTCGCGAGGAAGCCGCTTTAACGCTGAATCGCTTCGCGCAATCCCTCAAGTTCGACCCGATTATCGCGATGGAAGATGTAGAGAATCACAAGCCCGCGCCGGATGGCCTCGTCCGCATAATGGAGTCCGCGTTGTCCCCCGCCCCCGGCCACGGGCTCCCGGCCCCTGCCTTCTATGTAGGCGATACGGTAGACGATGCCCGCTGCGCACGTGCCGCGAAGGTCCCGTTTATCGGCATCGCGGCTCCCGACAATCCGCTGTATATCGACCTGGTATTTCTATTCCAGGCGGAGGGAGCTTACGCGATCGTCGACAACATCAACTACCTGGACGAGGTGTTCGCGTCATGAGGACCGCAAAGATCCAGCGCGATACCAAAGAGACCCGAATTGCAGGCTCTCTGAAAATCGAAGGCCACGGTAAGTACCAGGTCTCGACGGGAATCCGCTTCCTCGACCACATGCTGGAGCTGTTCACCAAACACGGCGGGTTCGATCTTGCGCTCCGTGCCGACGGCGATCTCGATGTCGACCAGCATCACACCGTTGAGGATGTAGGGATCGTGTTGGGGCAGCTTTTCGCCAAGGCGCTGGGCGATCGAAAAGGAATCAATCGCGCCGGATATTTCGTCTTGCCGATGGACGAAACTCTGGCGGTAGTGGCGCTCGATCTAGGCGGCAGGCCTGCTCTGGTGTACAAGGATCGCGTGAAGGTGCGGCTGGTCGGCGATTTGCAAACGGAGCTGGTGGAAGACTTCTTCGGAGGATTCGCCAATCACGCCGGCGCGAATGTGCACTGCAAGGTGCTCTATGGCCGGTCGAACCACCACAAGATCGAAGCCATTTTCAAGTGCTTCGCGCGCGCCATGAAGTACGCCTGCTCGAAAGACGCGCGTCTGAAGGATCAATTGCCATCTACCAAAGGGCTTTTATGATTACGGTCATCGATTACGGCGCCGGAAACCTGGCGAGTGTCCGCAATGCCCTCGCAGAAGTCAACGTAGAGCACACCGTCGTCAACACGCCAGCGGGCGTGCGGGCCGCAACGGACCTCATCCTGCCGGGTGTCGGGCATTTCGGACAGATGATGCACGCGCTCGACGTGTTGGGCTTGCGCCAACCGCTGCTCGAACAGATTGCGGAGGGCGTGCCGTTCTTCGGGATCTGCCTGGGGATGCAGGCGCTGTTTGAGGGCAGCGAGGAAGCTCCAGGGGTGAAGGGTTTGGGCCTGCTGCCTGGTCTGGTGCGCCGGTTCCCCGCCGAGGCGCGCGTTCCGCACATGGGATGGAATCGATGCGAGGATCGCACGGGGAGCGGGCGAGGACGCCCACTGCCCTACCGTTACTTCGCCCACAGCTACTACTGCCCGGTGGACCAGAATGTGGTCTGTGAGGTCTGTGCTTACGGTGGCGTGACCTTTATGGCCTCGCTTCAGAATGCGACGATTCAGGGTGTGCAGTATCATCCGGAAAAGTCGGGACCGGACGGCGTGGCGCTCCTGCGGGGCTTTGCCTCATGTTAGCCAAGCGCATCATCCCGTGCCTCGACGTCACCGGGGGACGCGTCGTCAAGGGCGTCCACTTCGTCAATCTGCGCGATGCGGGGGACCCGGTGGAACTCGCCGATCGCTACAATCGCGACGGCGCCGACGAACTGGTCTTCCTCGATATTACTGCATCGAGCGATGCGCGCGAGATTATGGCGGGAGTCGTGGCTCGTACCGCGCGGCGTGTCTTCATTCCGCTTGCCGTAGGCGGCGGCATTCGCTCCGTCGCCGATGCGCGCCACATTCTGCTTTCCGGCGCGGATAAGGTTTCGGTCAATACCGCCGCCGTGCGCCGTCCCGAACTCATCACTGAACTGTCGCACGAGTTCGGTGCGCAAGCGGTCGTCCTGGCCATTGATGCGCGGCGGCATGCAGCCGGCGAATGGCACGTCTACACGCGCGGCGGCCGCGACGATGAGGGGATGGACGCCGTCGCGTGGGCGGCACGCGGCGAGCAACTCGGAGCGGGCGAGATTCTACTCACCTCGATGGACACCGATGGCGTGCAGGATGGCTTCGATTGCCCGCTCACCCGCGCTGTATCGCAAGCGACGCACATCCCGGTGATCGCGAGCGGGGGAGCCGGAACGCCCGAACATTTCGTGCGCGTGCTGACGGACGGCTGCGCCGACGCCGCTCTGGCCGCCTCGATCTTCCACTACGGAACCTACACCGTAAACCAGTTGAAGGAAGAACTCGACAAGCGAGGCATCCCCGTGAGGCTCGCGGCATGATCATCCCCTGCATCGATCTGATGGACGGGAAGGTGGTGCAGTTGGTCCAGGGCCGCGAGAAGGCCCTGGAGGGCGGCACCCCCGACGAGATGCTGAGTCAGTTCGCGGGGTTCCCGCAGATCCAGGTGATCGACCTGGATGCCGCGATGAGTAAGGGCTCCAACGACGAACTCGTTCGCATGCTGGCGTCGCGCGCGGTGACTCGTGTGGGCGGCGGTGTGCGGGGTGTCGAACGAGCAAAGGCTCTGATCGACAAGGGTGCTCACAGGGTGATTGTGGGGACGGCGGCATTCCGGCGCGACGGCATCAACGAGCCGCTGCTGGCGGAACTCCGCGACGCGATTGGACGAGATCGTCTTCTGATCGCGGCCGATTCGAGGGCGGGCCGGATCGTGGTGAAAGGCTGGCAGGAGTCCACTGAACTCGCTGCGGAAGACGTGCTCCACGCGCTCGAACCGTACTGTAGCGGATTCCTGTGCACCTATGTCGATAAGGAAGGAATGATGCAGGGCACCGACCTGGATTGGTTCCGGCGCCTTCGCAACGCGACATCCCTGGAACTGACCGCCGCCGGCGGCATCACCACGCTCGATGATGTCCGAGCACTGCAATCGATGGGCGTACATGCCGCACTCGGGATGGCGATCTATACCGGGCGATTGAAGCTCGAAGACTTGCTAAAACTTTAACGAGTTACATCGTTTCGCAGATACGGCTTCGTTGTGGGAAATCTCCCTGTCGGTTACATCTCGATGCGAGCCGCGCGTTAAGCCAGGGGGCGTCATGCCAGGCCCGCCTCGCGCAAAAATCGCGCGGACTCCTCAGGCGGAGTGGGATTGATGTAGAAGCCGGTGCCCCATTCGAAACCGGCCACTTTCGTTAGCTTGGGAATGATCTCCAGATGCCAATGGTAGTGGGCCAGCGGCGCCTCCTGGACAGGCGCGCTCTGCACGATGAAGTTGTAAGCCGGGCGCTCCAGCACTTTATCGATCTTGCGCATCGTGGAGCGCAACACCCACGCCAGATTTTGCAAGGTCGGCGCGTCGGACGATTCGTAATGCGATTCGTGGATCTTCGGCAGAATCCAGGTCTCGAAGGGAAACCGCGGGGCATACGGTTGCAGCACCACGAACCGGTCCGTCTCGATCACGAGGCGTGCGCCTCCGTTGGTCTCCTGGCGGATGATGTCGCAGAAGATGCAGCGCTCCTTCAGGTCGTAAAACAGCTTGGCTCCATCGATCTGCTCTTTAGCGCGCTTGGGAATGACCGGAAGCGCGATGAGCTGGCAATGCGGATGTTCAAGCGATGCCCCGGCGGCCTCTCCGTGATTCTTGAAGAGCAGGATGTAGCGGAAGCGCCGGTCCTTTTTCAGGTCGGAAACGCGATCTTTGAAGGCCCAGAGTACCTCCTCGATTTGCTTTTCCGGCATCTCCCCGAGCGTGATCGAATGATTCGGAGTCTCGATGATGACCTCGTGCGCGCCGATGCCATTCATCTTGTCGTACATGCCTTCGCCCTGACGGTTGAGATCGCCTTCGATGCCGAGGACGGGAAATTTGTTCGGCACTACGCGCACGCGCCAGCCGGGCTGATCGCGCCCGCCGCTGGTGCGATAAGCCAGAACCTCCGGTGGCGTCTTGTTCTCGTTCCCGCTATCGAACGGGCAGAATCCCGCAGTGGCGGGTGGTACCGGCTGGCGAATGAAATCGCTGGGGCGTTTGGCGCGATCGGATGCGATGATAACCCATCGCCCCATGATGGGGTCCTTACGTAACTCGGGCAATTCGAGGAACTCCTCCAGAACGGGCAACGGGAATGAGCAAAGTATGATTATAGCGTGGCCGCTAATGGGGGAAGGCTTCTCGGATCCACTCGATGCGCACCCGCTTGCCCAGGACAATGCTGACAATGTCGAAACGAGTTCGCGACCAGTCGATATTGGCGCGGCGGGCGTAATCGGTGGCGGCTCGGTAGAGGTGCTTTTGCTTTTCCGCGTCAACTGCACTTTCGGGCGTGCCGAATTCGGTGGTGGATCGTGTCTTCACTTCGATGAACACGAGCGTCTCGCCATGCCACGCCACGAGATCAATTTCGCCAGAACCCGATCGAGTCCGATAGTTGCGTGCCACCACCGTGCATCCGTGGTCGCGCAGGTATCGATGCGCCAGATCTTCTCCCATCCGGCCATGGTCGATGCCGCGTGCCCGCCGGCGGATCGCGTCCGTCACGCGGTAGAAAAGGCCGATCATTTCTGGGGCAGATCGAAGCGTTGCTCGATGGCCAGCAGCCGATTCTCCAGGGTCGCCAGGCGTTCTTTAATGGCGGCGCTTTCGCGCTCGGCCGCAGTCAGTCGCTGATTGCCCGCATCGAGCAGGCGGTAGACAGTGGCGACGATGCGTGTCTCCATATCGACGAGGTGCTGTTCGAGGCGGTGCTCCAGCGCAACAAATCGCGCATTCCACTCTATTTGGATGGCTTCCAGCTTCTGATCGATACGTTGTTCCAGGCTGTTCATGCCCTGTTCCAGCACACCTATACGCTGTTCCAGCACGCCTATGCGCTGTTCGAGCACGCCTATGCGCTGTTCGAGCCCGTCCATACGCTGTTCCAGCCTGTCCATGCGCTGTTCCAGCCTGTCCATGCGTTGTTCCAGCGCCCCGATTTGGTGTTTGATTGTCTCAACATGGCCTTTTAATAGCTGCACGTCTGTCGCAAGCGTATCTACCTTTCCCAGAATCGCCTGGAGGTAGCCCTGAATCATGTGAATGTCGGCCTTCGTCGCGTACTCGTTTCCGTTTTCCATTGCGTTCTTTCCCTATCCTACCCAAGAATCGTCATTTCAACACTTCGAACTCGAACTCCATCGCTTTGCCTCGTACCACGTAGCAGAGGTAGTATTCCCAAAACCGCCTATACCGCGGAAAGCGGTTCACCAGGAACTGGAAGCCCAGCCACTTCCAGAAAGCCAGTAGCTTCAGACGGACGGAAATCTCACGAAACTTTACCTTTGAGTAGTAGCCGAAGCCGCCGTGATTCTCACCGAAATAACGGAAGCTGAAACTGTTCAGATGACTCTTATGGGTCGGATCGCAAAACGAACTGAAGTCGGTGTAGTGCGGGGTTTCGATTCGCACCGTACCACCTGGGCGCACGAGTCGATGGAACTCCTCCATGGTGCGCATCACGTCGTTCACGTGCTCGATGACGTGAATGGCGGTGAGCCGGTCAAACGAACTGTCGGCGAAGGGATAGGGGAAATGATCGAGGTCCGCCAGGACGTCGGCGCGGCTGGCGGGATTCCGGTCTAGCCCAATGGATCCGGGCTGTTTGTGAATCCCGCAGCCTACATCGAGTGTTCTTAATGGCCGTCCGTCGCCGCTCTGAGGCACGCTTCCAGAGTATCAAGTGCGAATTCGCACTGGTCGACCGACACCACCAGCGGCGGGCATAGCCGGATGGTATTCTCGCCAGCTCCCAGTACCAAGAGTCCGCGTTCGAAAGCCATCTGGACAATCCGATCGCGCAGTTCCGGCGCACGCTCCTTGGTTGCCTGATCGTGCACCAGTTCGATTCCGATCATCAGTCCGAGCCCGCGCACGTCCCCGACTTTGGGGAATCGAGCCGGCCAGTCGCGCATCCGGGTCCTCAGGTACGTACCCATTCGCTCCGCGTTTTCGAGGAGTCCCTGTTCCAGAAGCTCGATCGTCACCAGGGCGGCCGCGCATGCCACTGGATTTCCCCCAAATGTCGAAGCATGGGCGCCCGGCGGCCACGTCATCAAGTCATGTCGTGCCACTGTGGCCCCCAGGGGCAATCCGCTGGCGATTCCCTTGGCGACCGCGAAGATGTCGGGCACGGCATCGAAATGCTGCGCGGCCCACATCTTTCCCGTGCGGCCCATCCCGCTCTGCACTTCGTCGAAGATCAGCAAGCTGCCATGACGTTTGGCAAGACTCGCCAGTTCGTCGAAGAACTTCTTCGGCGGTACGATGTAACCACCTTCGCCTTGCACCGGCTCTACGACAATCGCCGCCGTCTCACTCGCGGGAGCGATCGTCTTCAGCAGCGTGTCTTCGACAAACTTGACGCACTCCACCTCGCAGTCCGTAGGTTTTTCGCCGAACGGACAGCGGTAACAATTGGGATACGGAGCATGCACCACTCCAGGCAACATCGGGCCGAAGCCTTCCCGCTGCACCGACTTTCGTGCGGTCAGTGAGAGCGCTCCCATCGTCCGCCCGTGAAAGCTGCCGAAGAACGCGATGATCTTATCTCGACCAGTGGACCAGCGCGCCAGCTTGATGGCGCCTTCGATCGCTTCCGCACCGGAATTGCCGAACGATACCCGCCGCTCCACCGCGCCAGGTGCGATCTCGGAGAGCTTCTCTGCCAGCGCGACCATCTCGGGATAGTAAAAATCCGTTCCCGACATGTGGATCAGTCGCGCCGCCTGTTGTTGGATGGCCTTGACCACCCGAGGATGGCAATGGCCGGTCGCCACCACGGCGATTCCGGCGTTGAAGTCTAAAAAACGATTACCGTCTACGTCCTGCACGATCGCCCCCTCGCCACGATCGGCAACCAACGGATAGCAGCGGGTGTAGGACGGGGAAACGTGGCGAGCATCGCGGTCGATTACTGCGCGCGCCCGCGGACCGGGTATCGGCCCCTTGAGGATCGGCAGATCCGTGCGGGCCTGTTCCAGGGTTGTAGCCATGGGAGACTCCTATCTTCAAATTTGAGTTGGATAGACCCTGCGCACCGCACTCCGGAAGGAACGGCGCGCGCCGCTTTCGAGCGGCGGAAGGCTAGTCGGACCCGAAAAGCCCTGGACGAGAGTTCGATGGCGTGTACGCCATGTCCACATTGTAACAGCGTGTTGAAGAATGCGGCGAAATTCGAAACAACTGCTACCCAAAATGTCACTGAATAACAAAGTAGTCACCATTCGCACATGTTAAACTCCGAGAAACGCCAGAGATACACAATGAGCCGATCGCTGTTTGTATTTCTCTTGATTTTCGCGAGCATGTCCGAAGCCCAAGTGATTACTACGGCGGCAGGGACCGCCTATGTGGTCCCCGGTACGGGAGTGCCCGCGCTGAGTGCTCCTCTGAGTAGAGCGCACGCAGTGGCGGTCGACTCCCACGGCAACATTTACATCGCCGATCCTGGTGACCAGATTGTCGCCCGCGTGTCCACCGACGGAACTCTGACAGTCGCCGCTGGAAATGGCCACCCTGGTTTCTCCGGAGATGGTGGTCCGGCAACCAGCGCGTCATTGAATGTTCCCGTGAGCGTCGCGGTGGATGCGTTGGACAACCTCTACATTGCGGACGCAGCGAATCAGCGTATCCGGAAAGTGTCGCAAGGCCTGATTACCACCGTTGCGGGCAACGGAACGGCAGGATTCTCGGGCGATGGAGGCCCCGCCACTCTCGCTTCACTGAAGGGGCTCTCGGACGTAGCGGTGGACACCGCAGGCAGCCTCTACATTGCCGAAAGCGGTAACAATCGGATCCGGAAGGTGGCAGGAGGAACTATCTCCACGGTGGCTGGAAACGGGGCGGGAACTTACGCCGGTGATGGAGGCCCTGCGACCAGCGCTTCGTTATACCAACCAGCCGGTGTCGCGGTCGACTCGGCCGGAAACATCTACATTGCCGACTTTCAGAACCAGCGGGTTCGCAAGGTAAGCAATGGAACCATCACTACCGTGGCGGGCAACGGAGTCGACTCGGTCACAGGCGATGGTGGCCCGGCAACCAGCGCCGCCGTGTCGTACCCCTACCATGTCACGGTGGACGCGGGTGGCAACTTGTACATCGGACTATTTGCCTATCAAGTCGTGCGGAAGGTTTCGAATGGCATCATCACTACGGTGGCTGGGAAGTTGGCCGGCTTTGGTCCCCCGCCGGCGGCCCTCGGCGATGGAGGACTCGCGACCAGCGCCGGGCTCTCTCCGGTTACGGGTTTGGCAGTGGATTCCGCCAACAACCTCTACATCGCCGACGATCTTCACGGCAGAATCCGCAAGGTGTTCAACGGAACGATCACCACGGTGGCAGGCAACGGAGGTTTCGCGGGCGATGGAGGACTCGCTCTAAACGCGACTCTGAGCATACGGCCCAGTTCGTCTTTGCTGTTACCTGTTGGTGTGGTGGTCGATGGAGCGGGTAACCTCTACTTCGCCGATGCCGGCAACAACCGCATCCGCAAGGTGTCTGGTGGAACCATAGTGACCGTTGCAGGCACCGGAGTGGCCGGCTATTCGGGCGACGGCGGTCCTGCCACAAGCGCCACCCTCAACGCACCGGTTGGCATCGCATTCGATTCGACAGGCACGCTTTACATCGCCGACTACGGCAACAACGTCGTGCGAACCGTAACCGGCGGCATCATGCGCACCGTGGCGGGCACCGGAGCGGCCGGCTATTCCGGTGATGGAAGCCCAGCGCCGAGCGCCACACTGAATGGACCCTTGGGTGTGGCCGTGGATTCCTCCAATAATCTCTATATCGCGGACACCTCCAATCATCGGATTCGCAGAGTCTCCGCCGGAAGGATCGTCACGGTGGCGGGTAACGGAACCCCGGGTTTCACCGGGGATGGCGGACCTGCAACCAATGCCGAACTAAGCGACCCATTTGGAGTCGTCGTGGATTCCGCCGGCAACCTATATATCGCGGACACTTCCAACGACCGCGTTCGCAAAGTGACCAATGGAATCATCGCCACAGTGGCGGGCAATGGAACCGAAGCTTCTTCCGCCGATGGCGGTCCCGCTACGAGTGCCTCGCTCGATTACCCCTCGGCGGTGACGGTCGATAGTGCGGGCAACCTCTATATTGCGGATACCATCAGTTTTGCGAACCTCGGGAACAGCAACCGAATCCGGAAGGTTTCCCAGAGTCTGATTTCCACGGTTGCGGGCAAAGGGGGTGGAGGACTGTTTGGAGATGGCGGTCTTGCGACGAACGCGACTCTGAGTTCTCCGGGAGGGCTCGCGATTGACTCCGCCGGAAATCTATTCATCGCCGATGTGAACAATGACCGCATCCGCGTGGTCCTCGCGGCCCGGCCATCCTTTCAAGCCGCGCCCGCGACCCTGAGTTTCACGGCTACGGCGGGGGGCGCTCCCACGCCTGTCCAGGTGATTAACCTCACTCCGTCAGTTGCCGGTCTGGGGTTCACCACGTCGTCGAGTGCCAGTTGGCTGAACATCAGCCCGTCTTCGGGCACCATGCCTGCAAGTTTGCAGATCACTGCCGATCCATCCACTCTCACTGCAGATGCCAAGGCCACGATTACGATCACCGCTCCAAGTGCGTCACCCTCTACCGCTACCGTCACCGTGAACTTCAACATTCAACCCGCCAGTCCTGCGGCTCTGGGAGTGGCGACGCAGAGCGTCAGCTTCACTGCGATTCAGGGAGCCGGCGCTCAGAGCCAGACGTTGCAAGTGCTGAACACCGGTGGAGGTTCTCTCGCATTTACCGCCGCGGCGTCCACGGTTTCGGGTGGCTCCTGGCTTAGCGTTTCCTCTTCTGGCGGAACGGCAACGGCGTCGTTTCCGGTTTCTCTCGCCATCACCGGTACGCCCAGCTCGCTTTCCGCCGGCACCTACAGCGGGACCGTGACACTTACGGGCGGCGGCAAAACCATCGCGATTCCCGTGACTCTGTCGGTCAGCACCCCTACGGCAAGCATTCTGCTCTCACAGAGCGCATTGAGCTTCACCGCGGTGGCGCAGGGCGGCGTTCCTCTCTCGCAGAATTTCGGCATCGTGAACTCCGGGCAAGGGGTTCTCAACTGGACCGCTACCTCCAGCACTCTATCCGGCGGCAGTTGGCTGCGCATTTCCCCGTCGGGTGGGACGGTGACGCGACCCTACCTCGACACGTCCCTTGTAACCGTGTCGATCGATCCAAGCACGCTGGGGGCCGGCACATACTATGGACGAATCCAGGTCTCGGCTACTGCGGCGAACTCACCCCAAGTCATGACCGTGATTTTGACCGTCCTCCCGGCGGGGGGCCTTCTGGGAGCGCAGGTCTTCCCCACGGGACTCATCTTCACTGGCGTCGCGGGAGTCACCCCAAGCTCACAGGATGTGCAGGTGGGCAATCCATCCGGCGTGAGTATGAGCTTCGTCTCCGGCATCATCGGGACCGGCCTCGATTATCTGCCCAAGAACGCATCCGTGGCGGGCACCCAGCCGACCACACTTCACGTCTATCCGGACTTCACGAACCTGGCTCCAGGAACCATCCAGCACGGAACCATCACTCTGCAATTCTCCGATGGATCCTCGCAGACCGTCAGCGTCTTGACGGTTGTCGCGCCTTCCGCAACCTCATCTGACCGTCTTTCGCCTCACGCATCGGGCTGCTCGAACCAAAGTCCTCTGGTCGTGTTTCGACAGCCGCAGCCAAATCAATCGTCTTTCGCCGCCGTGGTTGGACAGGCCACCACACTCGACGTCCAGGTCACCGACGCCTGCGGCGATTTGATCGGACCCAACGGGCAGCCTGCCAGCGTTCAGGCGAACTTCTCGAACCGGGACAAGGTCACGATGGTCCACGTGGGCAACGGCATCTGGCAGGGCACTTGGCGTCCGCTGAACGCCGGAACCGTTTCCATGAGCGTCAACGCGCTGGTCGCCGTACAAGGTGGCAGTGGGCAGTCGGGCCAGTCCGCCACTTTGACTGCGGTCGTGAGCGCGGCCGTACCTGCTCCGACCGTGACCGCGCAAGGTGTGGTGCACGCGGCGAGCGATCTGGGTGGTATTCCCATCGCGCCGGGCGGCCTGATTACGATTTACGGTCTGGATCTTGCCGACGGCATCAATCAAAGCACCACCTTGCCATTACCTGGGCAAGTAAACGGCACCCAGGTAGTCTTGGGGGACCAGGCGCTTCCGATTCTCTACACCAACCCCGGTCAGTTAAACGTGCAAGTACCTTACGGCATCCCGGTCAATACGCAATACCAAATGACGGTACAGCATAACAACACTTATTCTGTGCCGCAGCAGTTGGTGGTGGCTCAGGCGGAGCCTGGAATCTTCACCGTAAACCAGCAGGGCTCAGGCCAGGGCAGTATCGTGAAGAGCGATCAAGTCACACTCGCGCAGCCAGGCACTCCCGCGACTATTGGAGAAACCGTGGTGATCTATTGCACGGGCCTGGGTTCCGTGACGCCCGCAGTGGCGGAAGGGGCGCCGCCGCCGAGTGCGCCGCTTTCCAAGACCGACAACCATGTGACGGTGACCATTGGAGGCGTTTCCGCGCCAGTGGCCTTCAGCGGGCTCACACCCGGAATCCCCGGCCTCTACCAGATCAATACGGTGGTGCCGGCGGGAGTTGCGCCCGGTGACGCGGTGCCCGTAGTCATCAGCGTGGCAGGTCAAACCAGCCCGATTACGCCCGCCGTAACGATGGCGGTGAAGTAACGGAGGCGGGAGCGCGCCACCGCTTCCGCCTTTCCTCCCGCCTGCTACCATCGAGTTATGGCCGGTCTCACCCACCGAATCTCGCGCCGAGTGCTGCTGGCGGGACTGGCTGCCAGCCCTCGCCTGTGGGCCGTCGGTACGAAGGGAAATGCGTTTCCATCGGAGTGGACCCGGTATCCCGATCCTGCTACCGAATTGGAAGTCCTGCGCCTGACCGATCCCGAGCATACCAGCGTGCTGCCAGCTTTTTACAACCGTGCCATCGCGAGGAACGGCAGTTTTCTGCTGTACTCGTCAGACCGGGAAGGATCGCCCCAAGCCTTTCGTATGGACCTCAAGACCGGGGGCCTGCGCCAGTTGACCGATGTGGAGGGGCTCGACGAGGCTTCGCTGACGCTCACTCCGGACAATCGTTCGTTTTGCTATTTTGCAGGCCGTGCCCTGTTCGTTTCGCCGTTGACGACCCTACGCGAGCGGCAAATGTACGCCATCCCGGACGGGTGGGAGAGGCGCCCAGGTATGACGGTGGGACCCGATGGCACGCATGTAACGTTCATCGAAGGGCAGGGAGAGACGTCCCGGTTGCGGGTGGTACCTTTTGCGCCTGGACCAGCACGAACGGTAGTGGAGACGCCGTTTCCGATCGCCGATCCGATTCCCCGTCCGATGCGCGCCCAGATCTTGTATCGGCAGGGGAACGACACCTTGTGGCTGGTGAATCTAGACGGGCAGCAGGCTCACAAATTGAAGGTCGCGGAGGGCGGCATCGGAGCGGCGAACTGGGCGTCCGATGGAAAGACGCTCCTGTATCTGAACTTTCCCACCGACACCAAGCAACTCAACACCATTCGCGAGCACATCCCGGACACCAATACCGACCGCCTGGTGGGGAAGACCAGCCAGTTCATTCAATTCGGACCCAACCGCGACACCACCGTGTTTGTAGGCGCCAGCCGCAATATCGCCTCTCCGTATGTCCTGATTCTGCTCCGGGTGACCCATCGGGAGTTGACCCTTTGCGAGCATAAGGCGAGCCGCCCGGACACCGTGAACCCGATGTTCTCCCCCGATAGCCAGCGCATCTTCTTCCAAAGCGACCGGCACGGCAAGCCCGCCATCTACAGCATGCACGTGCAGAAGTTCGTGGAGAAGACCGAGTCCGACACGATCGGGTGAGTCCAAGGCACCGCTCTTACGCGTCCACCAACTCTGGTTCGGGCTCCAGAATGCCGGTATTTTGGGCCATGCTCAACGGGACTTCGCGCAGATATAGCGGATCCAGCCCATGTGCCGGATGCCGTTCGAGCCAGCCGTTCTCTCGGGCTGGAAACGCCATCCAACCGGTCCCCGGAACATTGGCTACCCAGTGTTGAGGATGAAGCGCACTTCTATACAATCGGATCATTCGAGCCCTCCTGCTGAGCCGTGAATCACATTCGAGTTAAACGTACCTTAAATTGCTGAATATCTCAACATGTTTTATGTGGGTAAGGACTGCATACCCGCACCCGTGGGTGTAATGGGAGACTTGCTTTGCAGTCATGCCGACTGGGCTGGCTTAGTGTCTATGGTGAGTAGCGCCACAGTTGTGCGGGTGTCACAGTGAACATACCGGAATGACACGGTCCCGCTTTCCTGGTCGCCGGATGGGCAGCGCATGGCCCTGTTGGACGGCGATGGCACAATCTATATTCAGCGAATTGTATCTCCGCCCGTCGGGTAGCGAGCTTTAGTGCATTGTTTCGTCGATACGGCCCTCTAATCAGGCAACAACACGCCGTGCGATCATGGCTCGCAACGATCCGTGCGCGTTAGCAAGCGGTCTGGCGATGCGTCGGCGGACTTCTGGTACCAAGCCACCTTGATAATGCCTACCGACGCGGCCACAGTCTTCGTACCACGAGACATGTAAGGAATCGTCCGTACCGGTACCCCGTGACCGGCACCCGCCCGCGCACGTCGGGTTAGCATGAGGCGACATGCCTCGGTTACGGAGGGGATTCCGTGAAACGTCTTTGCAACTTCGCCTTAAGTCTCCTGGCCCTGGGATTAACCGCTCACGCGCAGACCAATCTCACGTATTACTTTGCCCACGTCGCGGCTGCTGACGTTTGGCGCACAACTTTCACTTACGTAAACGCCTCGTCGGTGCCGGTCACCTGCAACACTTCCTTCTTCGCCGACTCGGGCAATCCGTTGCCGCTTTCCTTCAATGGGAGTGCCGTCTCCAAAACCAGCGACGTCATAGCCGCGGGCGGCACCGTCCACCGCCAGACGGATGCCCAACCGAATCTTCCCGTGGTGACGGGATGGGCAGAGGCTTCCTGCACTGGCCCGGTCAAGGCGAGCGCGCTCTTCCGGCTCTTCAACGGAAGCACGCCTGTCGCTGAGGCGACGGTGATTGCCATGAACGCCCCAGCTACGCAGTTCGTCACCTTCGCCGACCAGTTCACTGGCGTGGCGTATGCTAATCCATCCTCGTCAACCGCCACTATCACCTTCACCGCCAAAGATCAGACGGGTGCCCCGATTGCCACGAAGACGCTCGCCTTGGGAGCAGGGACTCACGACTCGCAGAATCTCGGTCCTCTGCTGGGTTTGAGCACTTTCCAAGGATCGGTAAGTATTACTGCCTCCGCGCCCATCGTCAGCCTCTCACTGAATGCCGAAGCCTCTCCCATCATCTCGTCGCTTCCCCCTGGGCAACCGGATTTCAGCCCGGCGAACACACCCGCGGTCTACTATTTCGCGCAAATTGCCGCAGCGGATGTCTGGCGGACGACGTTTACCTACGTGAATGCCGGCACGTCACAAGTGACATGCAAGACATCCTTCTTCGCCGATGGCGGCGGCGCACTGCCCCTGACCTTCAACGGCGCCGCGGTAACATCCACTACAGACGTAATTCCGCCAGGGGGAATCGCGCGGAGGCAGACCGATTCGCTACCCGCAGTGCCCTTGACTACGGGCTGGGCCACTGCCAACTGCACCGGGCCGGTGAAGGCCAGCGCGCTGTTCCGCAGCTATAAGGGCACGACGGCCACCGGTGAGGCATCGGTAATTGCGATGAATGCCCTGGCGTCCCGCTTCGTTACCTATGCCGACCAGATGACCGGCGTGGCGCTCGCGAATCCGTCGGGCGGTCCGGCCAAAGTCACCCTCACCGCCCAGGACACGACCGGCAAGATGGTGGCGACCGCGAGCATTACCCTCCCGGCAGGCGCCCACGGATCGCAGAATCTCGGACCTCTGTTCGGCGTAGCGCAGTTTCAAGGCTCAGTGACCATCACTTCTCTCGAGCCGATCGTAAGCCTGTCGTTGAACGCCGAAGCGGCCCCTAGCTTTTCCTCGTTACCAGCGGGCGAGGGAGCCTCATTCGAGATCTACGGCGCTTGGACCTGTAGCAACGATTCCTGCACCTGGAGGACGATTCGCGATGTGGCCTCCTTCGATAAAGCCAATCACTGGATGATCGACCGCGGCGATGGTTCGGGCTTGCCTTCGGTCAACGTGGTGGTCCTCTGCTTCGTGCAGCCGATGAAGTTGCTGAACCTGACGAACGATTCCGAAACCAGGAACGGCGTGCCCGTGGGAATGACCCAGGACATCGTCAACTACTTCACCAGCCACAATGTCCGTGTGATGATCTCGATCGGCGGCTCCACGTACACCAGTTTCTGGGACCAGGCCCTCACCAGCAACGCGTCGCAGTTGGCGACTAACGCCGCCAATCTCGCGAAAGCCATGGGAGTAGGCATCGAAATCGACTATGAGAACGATACCAACCCCAACCTGGACGGAATGCAGGCCTTCATTAACGCCTATCGCGCGATTCTGCCGTACGACGCGACCGGATCGAACCCCGCGGCACGGCTCACCATCGACCTGGCTGCCGGCGACCGCTCCTTGAACAATCTCAATCGCCAAGCCGTCACCACCTGGCTGCGCACGGACACTCCCGTCCTCGATTACGCGAATGCGACTGTTCCCAATGGTCAACCGGCGACTGCGGACGCAGAAGCCAACTGGCAGGAGCACGTGATCGGGCGGACGAATGTGAATCCGCCGATTCCGCCACTGGCCCCGGCCAAGGTGACGGTAGCCGTGCGAGTCGTGCTGGGCAGCACGCCCGAACCGGAGTGTAACAATTTCAATTCGTCGCTCCAGAACTCCACCGGGAACTTCGTCGCGACGATCGCTCCCGCGGGCGCCGGATCGAGTGCCGGCATGCTGGGATACATGTTCTGGGGTGTGGAAGCGCAAGCTCCCACCACGTGCGAAGGCGGAATCGGCGTGGGCGCTAACAACTATAACATCCGCATTCCCATGCCGCCTTTGCGGCAGCAATGAACCGTTGTCGTGGTAAGAAAGTGAGAGAGGAAAATCGATGAACTACTTTCTCGCCAAGACCGACCCGGAGACATACTCGATCGACGATCTGGAGCGCGACAAGAAAACGGCGTGGGATGGAGTCAGCAATGCACAGGCAGTCCGGGCCATCCGCGAGATGCGGCCGGGAGATCGCATCTTCGTGTATCACAGCGGCGGCGTTTCGGGCGTTGTGGGTCTGGCCACGGTGGAGTCGGAGCCGCGTTCGGACCCGAAGAATCCTAAGTCGGCGATTGTGGACGTCGCGTTTCGGGGACGACTGGACCCTGTGACGTCATTGACCGAGGTCAAACAATCCGGCAAGTTCGATGACTGGGCGCTGGTCCGCCAGAGTCGCCTCTCGACGATGGCAGCGCCTCAGAAATTCGTCGAATGGATGCGGAAGCGCTATCCGAATGCCGACATTTGAGTACCGCTCAGCTTTGTCGACAGATCATCTGCCCGGACTTTACAGCGTCGCCAGGCGCGACCGCGATTTCTTCAACTAAACCGTCCACCGGCGCGCGCACCGTGGTTTGCATTTTCATGGCTTCGATGATCGCCACTGGATCGTCCTGCCGTACGTAGCGGCCCACCTCCGCCAACACCGAGACGATCGAGCCCGTCAAAGGGCTTCGGCAAATTCTGTCCGACTCACGCATGTCGGGCAGCAGCGGCGGCAGCAGCACCGACTCCGGAATGGCCATCTCGGAATCGGTCTCAAGCTGTTCGTCCATCAGGTCCGGCAGGATTTCGACTTCCACTTCATAACTGCGACCCTCATGTGTGATGCGCATACGCACGGGGCGGTCCCTGTCCAACAAGGCATTGGCGGCCGCGGCAATCACCACACGATAGCCTTCGTTTTGAGGTTTCATGGGCATAAGCGGCGCCTCAGAGCGGAATGTTTCCGTGTTTCTTGGTGGGCCGGATTTCGCGCTTTGTGACCAGGGTTTCGAGCGCCAGGGCCAGTGCGCCTCGCGTGTCGGCGGGTTCGATGATATCGTCGACCAGGCGCGCGCCCGCAGCAACGTAAGGAGTGGAGAACGTGTCGTGATATTCCGAAATCAGCTCGCGCCGGCGGCCATCCTGATCTTCGGCGGAGGAAATCTCGCGGCGGAAGACGATTTCCGCAGCGCCTTCCGCGCCCATCACGGCGATCTCGGCAGACGGCCAGGCGAACACATGGTCCGCGCCCAGTTCCTTCGAGCACATCGCGATGTATCCTCCACCGTAAGCCTTGCGAATCACGACCGTGAGTTTGGGCACCGTGGCGGCCGAATACGCGAACAGCATCTTGGCGCCATGGCGAATGATGCCGCCATGCTCCTGATCGACTCCCGGAAGAAAGCCGGGAACGTCCACCAGCGTTACCAGCGGGATGTTGAACGCGTTGCAGAAGCGAATGAAACGCGCGCCTTTGTCGGACGCGTTGATGTCGAGCACGCCGGCGATTACCGCGGGCTGATTCGCGATGATGCCGATCGGCCGCCCGACCAGTCTGCCGAAACCGATCACCAGATTCTTGGCGTAGTCCTTCTGAACCTCCAGAAAGTCCGAGCGGTCAACGATGCGCCCGATCACCTCGCGGACGTCGTAGGGCATCTTCGACTCGTCGGGCACGATCGTGTTGAGCGCTTCGTCGCGGAAGTGATTCCGATCGTGCTCGCCGCGGGGCGGGTCCAGCAGGTTGTTTGAAGGCAGGAACGAGAGCAGGCGCTTGCAGATCTTGATGGCATCCACGTCGTTCTCGGCGACGAAGTGGACTACGCCCGAGCGCTCCATTTGCGCGCGCGCGCCGCCTAGCTGTTCGGAAGTAATCTCCTCCCCGGTGACCTGCCGTATGACCGCCGGGCCGGTGATGAAGATGTGGGCGTAACGCGTCTGGATGATGAAGTCCGTGAGAGCCGGGCTATAGGCGGCGCCGCCGGCGCAAGGTCCGCAGATCATGGAGATTTGAGGGACCACGCCGGACAGCAGCACATTGTGATAAAACACACGTGCGTATCCGGCCAGGCTGCCGACGCCTTCCTGCACACGCGCGCCGCCGGAATCGTTGATGAACACGAACGGTGTCCCCGTAGTGATCGACGACTTCATCGCGGTCGCGATCTTGTTGCCGTGGACTTCGCCCGCGGAGCCTCCGGCTACCGTGAAGTCCTGGCTGGCGACATGTACAGCTCGGCCCGCGACTTTTCCGCTGCCCGTAACTACTCCGTCTGCTGGTAAAGGCTTATCCGCCATGCCAAATAAGGTGGCATGGTGCAATGCAAAGAGACCAGTCTCCTGGAAGCTTTCCTTATCCAACAGCAAGCTCAGCCGCTCCCGCGCGCTGAGTTTGCCATCGCTGTGCTGTTTGGCGGTCCGCTCCGCACCACCGCCGAGTTGCAGACGCTCCTTGGTTTTCTGAAGTGTCGCAATTTCGTCTTTTAGTGTCCGCGTCGCTATCATGACAGTTTCATACCTGAATGTATTATTCTAGTCCGAAAAGTTGCCATTTGCACTCCGGCCCATCCCCACGGAAGCCTCCACTTCGAGTAAGCTGACAGAATGCGTGAGTTTTGCAACAAATCGTGCGGGACCCGTGTCCTTACGCTATTAGCAACCTGCGGTTGTCTGGCTTTATCGGTGGCCTACGCCGACACTGCCAGTGCACGCCGGCTCGTAAACGCCCAGGAACTGCACGACGAAGTGCGCATCAATGCCGGGACCGAAGCCGCCGTCAAAGAGCACTTCCCCTCGTTTCTGGAGTATCAGGATCTGGTGATGTTCCACCCCAAGTTTGGCTATTACGCCAGCGGGCGGGTGAGTTTCACGTCCGATTATCAAACCTATCCAAATGTGCTGGCGCCGTATTTCGGCCACATGATCGCGCAACAGATTTTCCGCATGTGGCGCGGCATGCGGCAAGCCGGCATCCTCGGCCCGAACGAAACGTTCACCATCTCGGAATTTGGCGCGGGCAACGGATCGCTCGCCGAATCGATTCTCGAGTATCTCTCCGATCAGGCGAAAGAGGATCCTGACAAGGCATGGAGTGAATTCAATTCCCAGGTTTTGTATATCTGCTACGACCGTTCACCCGCCTTGAGTAAGACGCAACGCGAACGCAACGCTCGATTTGGCAAGCGCTTCGAAGCGCGGGAGGCGGATGCGACCAATCCCACCGCGACCATCAAACCCGAGTCGCAGAAAGGGGTGGTGCTATCGAACGAACTGCCCGATGCCTTCAGCGTTCATAAGACCATTCTGGGTGCGGATGGCACTGCCGAAGTGGGTTTTGTGGCACCCTCACTGACGCAGAAGAGTTGGGACTGGATCAAGAAAGAGGTTCCGGCAGCGGTTGTACAGACCGTCGAAAAGGGAGATCGCTCGATTCGCGAAAAGATCTTCGCCGGGAAGTCGGGACACGTCTACCTCACTCGCGATGCATTTGCGGGTTTGCTCGAGGCGATGGTTCCATCCAAGAACTACGCTTCGGCGGCCCAGGCTTTGGAGTTCAACGAGCTCTATATTCCGGTGCGCTTCGTGCCTGAAGTGGCGGAGCACCTGCGGCGATACGCGCGGTTCTACTCCATCGAACTGGCCAAGAGCGAGCAGGGAGTGGTGACCTACATCAATCTGGGGCTCGAGAAATTCATCCAGGGCTCGGGACACATATTGCAGTCGGGCTTCGTGATTACGCTGGATTACGGCACCAACTGGGAGGGCATGATCGCGCAGGATCTGCATCCGCACTTCCGCACATACGGACCGGCGCATCAGGAAGAGAATCGGCAAACCGACCTTTCGGCGGGCGATAACGTTGGCACCTCCGATAGGGACACATCGGATCCGTATCGCGGGCCCACACTGAACGACATGACTACGGATGTGAACTTCAGTCTCGCCGCTGCGGAGGGACGCTTGGCAGGTTTGACGACTGCTTACTTCGGGCCACAAGCCGGGCTGCAAACGGGCACCACGGTGACACTGGAGAATCTGCCCCCGAGTGGAAAGAACGACGTTCCCGATGAGGTGTACTACTCATGGGCCGGCAGTTTCAAAACCGATGGCAACTACAAGCTGATGGTGCAGCAGAAGGCGTCGAACGGAGCTTTCTACACGTACCCGAATCAGAATTCCGAGCGCCTGGCGTCGGATGAAAACAGTCTGACCGAAGGGCAACGCGAGAAGGCTGCGCAGTTCGAAAAGAAGCTGAGCACGCTGAAATAGGCAGGCACGTCGGGCATCGCTTCTCATTACACTTGCGGTTGCGCCTTGCAATGCCTGGAGTCGCGCACATCCTCCAGAGAGAATTGAGCCCCCACCCGTAGATCGTCCCATACGGTGGATCAGACACCGCGAGCGTCGGCAGCCACTGCTAGCTTCGGTAGAGATCTTCGGTGGAGATCTTCAACGACGGTATATTGAACATTGCCGCGGGTCTATGGCTGACGAAAAACGAGAGATGCCATGGTCTTTGGAGGGAACAGTGTTTGAAGATGCCTATCCACTCCTGGTGGTGCCGGAGGATATTCGGGCGCTGGGTCCTCCCAAGGATCAGTCCGCGGAGGATGCCCGGAAGGTCTTCGACTGGACCATGTCCATCCTGAAAAGCAGAATCGACGGCTTGTTGAGATTCTTCCATCTTCCGTATCCCACCGCTGGATCCGAATATGAGTTTCTCCTTGGTCTTGGAGCTGTGGTTTCGGCCACGCTGAGGCGCGAGCCGAACTTTAGACTAACGGCCGATGGCGCTGAACCCACCGCTCCTGGTCTTTCAATGGCCTATGATTGCGGGCTGCTTGTCGGCGACCTGGTGATTCGCTCCAGCGATGGAGTTGTCCGGTGGACGCTTCGGGAAGGAATTCCCGAAACGCCAGATGCCAACCAAGCCGTACTCTCGGGACGCCTCGAACGCCTGAAGATCGAACCGATTAAGTCCAGCCTGAGCCACGCACGATTAACGGTGAAAGGGCTGGACTTCCAGATGATGTGGGCCTGGTCCTATGTTCATTGGCTGATCAGACTTACGAGCGATGTTTGGCTTCGTGGGGAGCAGACGTTGTTGCGTGCGCATGCGCTGGGCTTTCCCCTCGAAGATTTCCGCGAGATCTCGAAGAGAGAGTTCGCAAAAGCGCGCAGCGCAGGTACCTTTCGCGACAAGAACCCCTTTTCAAAGTGAGGTCCAAGTGTTTGCTTTACACATGCGGTTGCCCTTACCCAACGCCTGGAGTCTGCATCCGCGAAACTGAATTCATAGATCGTAATGAAATGAGATAATCAGATCCTGTACAATCAGAGCGGGTATGCAATATGCATAACTGGTTCCCCGCGCTGTTGCTTCTGGCGGAATTGACCGCCTACGGCTCGGACGCCACACGCCAGGCGGATCTGAATTTCGTCGCGAATCAGGTTCCGCGCCTGCACGCTAACTTCTTCTATCAGCTCGATCGTGCGGTGTTCCAGGCGGCGGCAGATGCGCTCGCGACGGATCTGCCGAACCTGTCGGACGCGGAGTTCTACGACCGCCTGGCGGCACTCATCGCCATGGCGGGCGATCCGCATACCGCGATCTATCTGAATAATTCCGCCGCCGTTACCGCTGGGTTCCAACAGTTCCCGCTCCAGTTCGTCTCGCTGGACGATGGCGTATTTGTCAATGTGGCGTCGGACCCGTACGCGCGGGCGCTGGGCGCGCAACTGACGGCAGTAGGCGGCGTGCCAATCGACCAGGTGATGCAGCAAATGGGAACGCTGATCCCGCATAGCAACGACGGGTGGCTGCGCTACTATTCGCTAAGCTATCTGCGCGGGCAGCAGATTTTGCAGGGACTGCATATCGCGCCCGTGGGCGCGACGACGCCGCTGACGTTTCGCACGCTGGCGGGCGAAACTTTCACGCTGGACGTGGCGCCGGGAGCGATGACCTCCGCGTCCGCTCTGCCCGATCCGAACGGCGGACCATATCCGCGCTATCTGCAAGGGACCAACCAGAACTATTGGTTCGTCTATGAGCCCGCGAATCGGATGGTCTATTTCCGGTACAACTCCTGCAGCGACACGCCGGGCAACCCATTCGCAGCATTCGCCGCGAACCTGCTCGCGACGCTCGACTCGAACCCGGTGGACACGGTGGTGCTGGACTTGCGGCGCAACGTGGGCGGGAACTCGGTGGTGTGGAATCCGCTGCTCACGGGGTTGACGCAACGCATGCCGAGGTTGCTTACCAATTCGCGTTTTCGCATCTACGGGGCCGTCGATAACGGAACGTTCTCGTCGGGCAGCCTGGATGCGATGCTACTCAAAAGCACGATCCCGCAGGTGCGGATCATCGGCGAGGCGACGGGCGGGGCGGCGGGCGGGTACGGGAACGTCACTCAATTCACCCTGCCGGGCTCGGGGTTGATTGGCGAATACTCGACGAATTACGTTCAGACTCCGGCGGGGATCGCTCCGGGGCCCACGTTTGCGCCGGACATCGCGATCGGCATACGGTCTACAGATTTCTTCGCACGGTACGACCCGGTAATGGGAGCGATCCTGGCCCGCACAGACCAAGCACCCGCAGCGCCATCGGGCGACGCGATTGCGGTGAACGGGGCGAGTTTCCGGGCGGAGCAAGGGCTGGCGCCGGGATCGTACGCGGCGGTGTTCGGGAGCTTTGGGCAGGTGCCGGATGGCGTGCTGGTGGCGGGCATCGCTGCGCAGATCGTGTTCGCGACGGCGACGCAGGTCAACCTTGTGGTGCCGGCTTCCGCAGCGGTGGGCACCGCGAGCATTTCGGTGCGCGCCGGCGGGCGGGAAATGGCGGCAGGGCAAGCGGCCATCACTGATGCCGGACCGGGCCTGTTCGTGCTCACGGCTGATCCGTGGCAGCCGGGAGCCGTAGAGAACCAGGACTCTTCCATCAACAGCGCGTCCAATCCGGCGGCGGTGGGGTCGATTGTTTCCATTTATGCGACGGGCGCGGGGCCGCTGGATGGATCGGGGAATGCGCCGGTGAGCGTGTTTTTCGGGGATGAGCCAGCGGAGGTCGTGGCTAGCGTGCCGCTGTCGGCGTATCCGGGGCTGTGGCAGATTAATGCGCGGGTGCCGGCGCTGCCCTTGATGGGCCAGATTCCCGTATTCGCAATTGCGGGAGGCCTGGCGAGCAACGCGGCGACGGTGGCGGTGCGGTAGCAGGCCGCTGAGCGGGTTCCGGGACCGCGCAGGTTTTCGAGCCGTCTCGCTTAATCCCGCCAAGGTGCTCCCTTAATTGGGAACGACATCAACGCTTGCCGATGCGTGCCTCACCGTACGATGTCATTCGTTGACTTACGTCTGTTGTCGTAGTATGCTCGCGGTAGATGCCTTCTCTGCCTACCGCCGCCGAACTCGACATCCTCGCCGTCCTCTGGAAACTGGGCGCCGCTACTGTGCGCGAAGTGCACAACGAGCTTGGCAAAGATAACGTCTACACCACCACACTGAAGCAGATGCAGGTGATGACGGAGAAGGGCCTGCTGATTCGCACCGAGCGCTTTGGGTCGCATGTCTATGAGGCGAGCGCACCGAAAGAGCAGACCCAGCGGCAGATCGCCGGAGACATGCTCAAGCGCGTTTTTGCGGGATCGGCGAGCAGCCTGGTAATGGGCGCGCTCGAGGCGCAGCCGGCATCTCGCGAAGAGCTCGACGAAATCCGCCAGATGCTCGAGACGTATGCGCGCGAGAAGCGAGGTTCTTCATGACCATTCTGCAGTTCTCTCCGCGCAGCCGGCGGTGGAACGTCTCGGCTGGACACTGCTTCACTTTCTGTGGCAGGGCGTAGCAATTGCGATCCTTTACGCCGCGGCGCGACGGGTGGTCCGCCATCATTGCCAGCTTGCGTGCGCTCTTGCGGCAATGAGCGCCGCGCCGGTGATCACCTGGTTCGTTCTCGGAGCCCCGTCTGTGGGTGTGGATGCCCCACTGCGCCTTCCGGCCGCGATTCCCGCCTCCTCTGCGGCCGCCGTAGTATCCTCCACTTGGGGCACTATGCTTGATATCATGGCGATGTAGGCGTGCCTGTGTGAGGCGAAACACACATCCCTGGGCCCGCCGGCAAAGCAGGCAGTCATCATGTGGGCCCGTAGCTCAGGTGGATAGAGCATCAGCCTTCTAAGCTGAGGGTCGCTGGTTCGAGTCCAGCCGGGCCTACCAAACCTTGAGTTTTCAATGGCATAACACAAACGGCTTTCGGAAAGAAAGAAGGTCGTTTTGAGCGTTAGCCTCATCGAGCAATTTGTCAAAGAACGTCAGTTGTCTATACAGCGTCCGCGGCCATCCATGCTGATGGCAATCTTCTTTGCCGCCGACTCGGCGGTGAACTTCTCGCTGGTGAACTGCGACCCCTGGTCGCTGTTGAAGATCTCCGGCCAGCCCCGCCGCAAGGCACTCCGCAGCGCCTCCATGCAGAAGTCGATTTCCATCGTCAACGACAACGACCAACTCAGCACGTACCGGCTGAACCAGTCCATCACCGCCACCAGGTAGACGAAGCCCTGCGCCATCCTGATATACGTGATGTCCGTGCTCCAGACCTGATTGACGCGCCCTACCGTGATCCCTCTCAACAGGTACGGGTAGATCTTGTGCCCTTCGCCTGGCTGGCTCAGCTTCGGTTTGGGGTACACGACCTCGATTCCCATCACCTCCATCAAACGCGAGATCCGCTTGCGATTCACTGGATAACGCTCGCTCACCAGCCACTTTCGTCATTTTCCGGCTTCCGTAAAACGGCGCCCGCGTGTACTGTTCGTCGATCAGCCGCATAAACCGCAGATTCTCTTCGCTTTCGCCCAGTGGTTCGTAATACAAGCCGGAGCCGTTCACACCCAACAGCTCACACTGCCGCCGAACGCTGAGAAAGCCGGTGAGGGCATTGAAGCCGGTTCGGGCATTAAAGCCGGTAACCGGCACCGGCAAGACCATCACGCAGCAGGCCGCGGCACTTGGAATCGATTTTGAACAGATACCGAGTATTGGAGTGGACGACGGGATCAACAAGGCGCTGATGATGCTACCGAGGCTGTATATCAGCGAGCAGAAGTGTGAACTGGCGCTATCGGCAATCCGCAACTACCGGAAGAAGTGGGACGAACAGAAGCTGGACTGGATGAACGAGCCGTTCAAAGACTGGTCATCGCACTTTTCAGGCGTTCTGCGCTATACAGGAATAATTGAGGATCAGATGACCAACGCGGAGCCGAAGGTCTAGAGGCAGGCGGAGCAGGACAGCACCAGCATATATCAGGAATGAACCTGAAAGGGTCGGCGAATAAAAGTAGAACGTTTGATTAAGCCATTTTAATTCACGAATGCTTTTTCCTCAGCTTTTTACTCCCTATGTTTCAATAGCTTAGACTACCAACCATGTTCAAAACGTGTGAATAAAACGAAGTCGTAAAGTTGTGTTTAGATTTTTTTAAAAAGCGGGAATGGAGAGTGAGTAGGAATTTGCGGATTTGTTGATGTTGATGACTTCCTTCTCTCAAGCATCGTTCTGGCAAGAGTTGTAACGGCAGTTAAGAACCCGAGAGCAGCAGTTACAACTGACGCATCCGTAGGCGTGATAATCATCGAGAGAACTCGCTATTCTGAGCCTAACCCCACTTTATCCCTAATTCAAGTACCAAAATGGACCAGCTAGACCAACAACCAAAATAGCCTGCGTATTCCGGTCGAAGTGGCCCACTTCACCGGAATACGCAATAGCCGACCAAATCGCCAAGCAGTGCCGCGAGGAGTTCATGGCAGCCCTCCAACTACCGGCACGACCGGGAGAAGGCATGGTCACTCACTGAGGACTTCTATTTCAACCGCGTGAGAAAGTCGCTCAAGGGGAAGTTCAACGTGCCTGTTCCCATCATCCCCAGATTCGTGGACACCTGGCAGAGCAAGATGGCCAAGCACGTCAACCTGACCTTTGAGCAGGGCGAGAATGAAGCCGACTGCCTGCCCGCCAAGAAAGCCACCGCCTTCTACCAGAAGATCAAGAACCACGACGCGGTGCGATGGTTTACCACTCCCCGTTCCCGCATTCAAGGGGTGAGTCAAGTAGAGCGCTTGCCGGTCAAAATTTGATGTTGTAAAATCGCCGGTAAGATTAGTAGAATCAGTGATTTAAATCCGTCATTGCAAGTTCAGCCTTCTAAGCTGAGGGTCGCTGGTTCGAGTCCAGCCGGGCCTACCAATACTCCGACCCATGCGGTAATCCCAGCTTGCCATTGCCCCAGGCACGGACTCCGCACGAGCCGTTGGAGACGCCCGCATGCCACTAGGAAGAGTACACTGGTGCGGCGTCGATGCCGTATTCGGACAGCCACGTACGGACGTCCTGTGGTGACGCGCGGACTAGCTGACCTCCGGTGAAGCGGTCGTCGCCGGAAACTTCGTGAAGGATGAAGTCGGGGAGCACCAAAGCGTCCGCATCGGCTGCGGATTCGAACTCTGCTTCGGCGAGGAGCAGCCCCTGTAGCGGACCGTCAAAGACATCGATACCGAAAGGCGGCACACTGTGGCGGGTTTTGGTGAGGGTCTTCGCCGGGAGCTGCGCCAGCACGCAATACTCCTCGACGGTGAGGTACATGGTGGTGATCAAGCCCTGCTGTGCTCCGCTGGAACGCGCGAGAATCTTTTGAGTGAGCTTGAACGCGACAGTGCCGCCATTTTCGCTCAGCTTGCGCAAGCGAAAAGTCGTGCCGTCGATGTAGCGGTCCACGATGAGACGGCTTCGCACCACGTGTTCATGAGCTGGAAAGTGGCGCAGGAGGAATCGGCGTTCGCGTTCGATCCTCGCGTACTTGTGCGGCGCGTGCACTTTCATATTCTTGCTCAAAATAAAATGGGGCAATCGAACGTCTGCGCGGGCGCCATTCACAGTCCGACCGAGGGCATTCCGGAGGTCTGGGACGCTATCGCGCGATGCGCCGCCTCTTCCGCGTGGTTCGTCTGAACTGGCTGCCATTCCAGCCGCTACACGGGCCGACGAATCCAGTCTTCGCTATCGGCGAACCAAAAGGCGAATGAGGATGGCGCCGCCAACCGCTGCGAGAAGCGCGTAGCTTGCCAGGTTTGCCTTGAACGAGACGGCGCGGATCGAAAGCGCGTCTTCGCCCTTCATCAATCTCCTCAGCACCCACGCCTCCGAGTAGACGGAGACAAAATATGCTGGAACCAGCCCGATCAACGAGGCAGCAGGCAACATCCAAAGCCCGCCGTTGTCATCACCGGGGAGCCACGCGGAGTAAAGGACAACTCCGCCGACCCTTGACCAGGCGGAGTCGAGAAACGCCTTGGACGGTTCACCCACGACCCCCACGACAAGCATCAGTATCAGCGTAAGTGCGAATTGTCCGATGAGTCGCAGAATCCAGGCCAACGGGTATCCAATGAACGTGGAAGCCAGATTGGCAACAGCAACAGGGTAGAGAGCCTTTCGGTAGGGCATGCCCAACACTCTTCGGAACACAGCGGCCTCAACGAGAATGACGGGAAGGAGCGCAATTATAACCGCCGGCCATTCGATTAGGATCATCGGGAGACCGGTATCCGCATGGGCGAATAAAGGAAGCCCCAGGGACAGTGCAAACAATCCGAGGATTCTCGAACGTCGCCGCATAGATGGCGTTGGAAGAACGAATCCGTAGTGTAACTCGCTGCTCCAGGATCGTTTGCGTTCGGTCGAGAGTAGAGAGGGCGGCTCGATCGTGCCCATAAACGCGTGACAACGCAAGGCGTGCGTGAAGTCTGCGTGGCCCGTTTTGCCGGGCGACGTTGTGGCGGTTCAGCCCGCCACGGAGGGGGTTTGAGGAGTTTGGCGAGAGAATGAGGCAGGACCGCAAGGATGGTGTGAAAGCAGCTTCGAGCCAATTTGGATCGAAGCTGCTTTCGTGTGAAAGGACTGTTATCTATACATGCGGAAACTGTGGCCAAAAAGTGCCAAAATTCGTGGAAAAAATCTGCCGCCTATAGATAGCACGGGATATTATTGCTGGATGAGTCGAATGCGGGCTGCCGCGATTTTGGTGGCGGCCGTGGTGCTGGGCTCACAGGAACGGCCGCGGATCTTTCGGATCACGCCGGTACGGCCCGTCGCGGAACTGCGCAAAGAAGCGATGGCGGCGCAACCGCCGAGGGAAACGGGCAACTTCCGGCGCTCGGACCTTGTCGATCTGACCACGCTCGACCCCAGCATCAAACTCGATATTCGATATGCCACCACGGACGACTTCCTGAGCACCCCGGTTTACACCTCGGCGCGCGCATTTTTGCAGCGGCCTGCGGCCGAGGCGCTGCTGCGAGCGCACCGCGACCTGGCGGCCAAGGGCTACGGATTGCTGATCTTTGACGCATATCGTCCGTGGTACGTCACGCGGATCTTCTGGGACGCTACGCCTCCGGACAAGCACGAGTTCGTGGCCGATCCTGCCAAGGGGTCACGGCACAATCGAGGGTGTGCGGTGGACCTGACGCTCTACGATCTGAAAAGCGGCCGCGAGATCCAGATGACGGGCGTCTACGACGAGATGTCGGAGCGCTCGTACCCCCATTACACCGGCGGGACGGCGGAACAGCGGGAGCACCGGGACCTGCTCCGGCGGGCGATGGAGAAGCAGGGGTTCCAGGTTTTCGAGACGGAGTGGTGGCACTTCGACTATCACGACTGGAAACACTACGCGATCCAGAATATTCCGTTTGAAGAGATCCGGTAAGATGCGTGGTTCGAGAATCGACCTAGGCTAGACTAGGCCGGGGTGAGGGATCTGAGCTGGCGTACCGATTCCGCCACCCGGCGGGCGACATAGTCGATCTCCTCGATGTCGGTAAAGCGGCCCAGGCCGAAGCGCAGTGAGGAGTGAGAAACCTCCTCGCTCAGACCCAAGGCGCGGAGCACGTGACTGGGCTCCGGGGTCGCCGAGGAGCAGGCGGAGCCGGAGGAGAGAGCGACGTCAGGCATGCTCGTCAGCAGCGCGGAGGCGGAGACGCCTGCGAAGCTCAGATTGAGATTGTTGGGCAGCCGATGCTCCATGGAGCCGTTCACCCGGAGTCCCGGAAGCTGCGCCTCCAGGAGCGAGAGCAGCCGGTCGCGGAGAGTGCGCTGCGATTCGGCATCGTAGTCCATCTGCGAGGCGCAGAGTTCGCTGGCCGCGCCGAGGCCGACAATGCCGGGGACGTTCAAAGTACCGGAGCGCATGCCGAATTCGTGGCCGCCGCCATCCATTTCGGCCGCTACTTGCACGCGCGGATTGCGGCGCCGGACGTAGAGCGCGCCCGCACCTTTGGGACCGTAGATTTTGTGAGCGCTGATCGACATCAGGTCGATGTGATCGCGTTCGACATGGATCGGGATCTTGCCGAACGCCTGCGCAGCATCACAATGGAATAGAACTCGCCTTTCATGGCACAGAGCACCGATCCGGGCAATGGGCTGGATAGCTCCGATTTCGTTATTGGCATACATCACGCTAACCAGCAGGGTGTCCGGTTGGATGGCGTCGCCGAGGCGGTCGAGTTCCAGGATGCCGTCGCTCCGGACGGGCAGGATTATGGCGCGGAATCCCATACGCTGCAGGCGCTTAACGGGGTCGAGGACGGCGCGATGTTCGGTGGCGACGGTGACGATGGAGCCGGTGAGGCCTGCCGACCGGGCGGTTTCGATGACGCCCTTAATCGCCAGATTATTGGACTCGGTGGCGCCGCTAGTGAAGACGATTTCGCGGGGTGTACATCCGGCCAGGTTGGCGACTCGCTTCCGCGCCAGATCGACGGCTTTTTCGGCGTCCCATCCGAAGCTATGGCTGCGGCTGGCGGAGTTGCCGAACTTGGGACCGAAGAACGGGAGCATTTGGTCGAGCACGCGGGGATCCACCGGGGTGGTCGCGTGATAGTCCAGGTAGACGGGCTTCTGCATACGTTCCGGTACTTCTATTGTGGCGCAGGGGAAGACCGGCGTGTCGCGGGTGGCGGGTTCGCGGATATACTGGTGTTGCCGGCTGATGTCCGGCGCGCATGGCGAGGCCGCAGGTTTCCCCCGACACGGACGTGATGAGCACGCGGCGGAACGTGCCGCTCTATCGGGTCGTGCTGCTGGATGACAACGATCATAGCTACGATTACGTGATCGAGATGCTGCAGCAGATCTTCATCTTCACGCTGGTGGAAGGGTATCGGCACGCGGAGGAGTTGGAACGCACCGGCAGGACCGTGTTGATCATCTGCGAACTACGGGAAGCAGAGTTCGCACAAGAGCAGATTCACGCCTACGGCGCCGATTTCCGGCTTCAACGCTCGCAAGGATCGATGTCCGCGGTGATCGAGCCGGCGGACTAGGGTACGGCAGGGCGAACGGGCGTCGGCTGTTATGATAAAAACTTATGATGTCTTGGCGTAGTGTGTCCTTATTGTGTGGACTCGCTGTGAGTCTGGCGGCGCAGACCGCACCTCCACAGGCGACACCGGTTCCTCCCCAGATGAGTCCCGTTCCGAATCGCGCCGGCGCACCGGCCGGGCCGACGGTCACGATGAGCGTCGAGAATCCGAAGCCTCTGCCTTCCGTTCCTCCGGACAAAGTGATTATCACGGTAGGTGACCTGAAGATTACCGCGGCGCAGTTCAATATGATTTGCGATTCGCTTCCGGAACAGTCGCGGGCGAGCGCGCGGGGGCCGGCGCGCAAGCTGTTCGCCGACCAGTTGGTGAAGGTGCTGGCGCTGGCTTCGGAAGGCCACCGGCGCAAGCTGGACGAGAACGAAGCTTATCGCGTGCAAACGTCGATTCAGAACGCCAACTTACTTGCCGGCATGACCTTCGATGCGATCGCCAAGGAAGCCAAGATCGGCGATGCCGAACTGAAAACCTATTACGATACGCATAAATCCGATTACGAGCAGGTGCATGCGTTTCAGATCCTGATTCGCATGCAGAATTCGCCGATCGCAGTGAAGCCGGGGCAGAAAGACTTGACAGATGCCGAGGCGCTGGCGAAGGCCCAGGAGGTTCGCAAGAAGCTGGTGGATGGTGCGGATTTCTCGACGCTTGCATTGGCGGAATCTGACGATCCGCAGTCGCAGGCCAAGGGCGGCGATCTGGGCACGTTCAAGCGCGGCCACATGGTTCCCGCGGCGGAAGAGGTGGCGTTTTCGATGAAGCCGGGCGAGATCAGCCAGCCCATCAAGAGCGTGCTGGGGTATCACGTGATCAAGCTGGAAAGTAAGTCGATGACGAAGACTTTCGAAGAGGCAAAGCCCGAACTTGAAGGCAAGGCGCGTCCGGAAATCGCACGCAAGGCGATGGAAGACCTCCAGAAGACGGACACGGTAGTGCTCGACCCGGAATTCTTCGGTACGGCGAAGTAAGCTCGTGCAAACTCGAAAACTGGCAATCTCCTGCCCGACCTGCGGGTCGCGCGACGTGTTCTACAGTTGCACGCCGAATTGCTGTTTCAACCACGTGTGCGCCGAGTGCGGAACCACCTTTGAACCGGTGACGGCGGCAACCGGCCGATCGGTTGCCGGAGTGAAGCCGCCCGATCCATTGCCGGAGGCGGCCGATCCGACTGCCGCCTGCGCCAAATGCGACTCCACATTGGTTTACATGATGGATGGGGATTCGCTGGTCTGCGGGAAGTGCGGGGCGGTGCTGACGCTGGAACTGACGGAGATTTGTCCGGGATGAGGCAGGCCGCCCTGGCCTGCCTCCCTGGGAGCCTAGCTAGAGCTACTGGTTCTTATGCGACAGACGACTGCACGCCGTGTCGGCGCCAGTCGGATCGATGGCTGAGTTGCCCTCCTGTATGTAGGCGATCTTGCCTTCCTTGTCGACTACGAACGTGGCTCGATTGGCCATACCGAGGTCGGGAATGAGCACGCCGTAGGCAGTGGCCACCTGCCGCTTCGCGAAATCGCTGAGCAGCGGGAATGTCACGCCATTTTTGGCGGCAAATTCCTTTTGGGAAGGGGTGTTGTCGGTACTGATGCCAAAAACCTTGGTCTCCGAAGAATCAAATTTGGGCATACCAGCCTGGTATGCTTTGACTTCGGCGGTTCAGCCACCGGTGAAGGCGGCGGGGAAAAAGGCTAGTACCACGTTGAACTTACCGCGGAACTCAGAAAGGGTTACTTTACCACCAGTCGTGGCAGTTAAAGTAAAATCTGGGGCCATGTCACCCTCTTTGAGCTGCGTCTTGGGCGGTTGCATTCCCTGGGCGAACAGGTTTACGCAAACCAGTGCGCCAGCAAGGATATAGGACACTTTCATGTTCTCCTCCGGAGAGGCGTTGAGTGTAGCATTATCAATGGCGACGTGCAACGAGCCAAAGGGTCGCGTCTTTACAAAGATTAAAACTATTGCCCTTGGAGACGGCCAGAGGTATTCTAAAGGTGAAACGTGGATTGATTTAGGGCTTTCCGAAGCCCAGTCTAATTGCAACCACGAAAAAAAGTGCTAAAGGCGAGTCGGTCTGTTCGAGAACATTCGACCCTGGCGCCTTGCGGCTCCAGGGTTTTTTGTTGTAGACGGGCCCCCTTTGCCGGATGCTGGAGGGATTAGATGAGCGTCTGGCCCCAAAAAACGGCCGCATCGTTGCTCTCAGGCAGCAACGGAGTTTTGGTTTCGGTGTCGATCCATGTGGATCCCCGCCACTTGGAGTCCTTGTTGGAAGCTCTGGCACAGGTGAGCTTTCCCATCAACCCGCAGATCTATCACGATGCCTCGATGGTGTATCGCTACGCCGACGGGCGCGAGGTGACGGAAGCGACTACGCTGGTGGAGTTCCCAGCCTATGCCGGCCAGATGGACGAGGCGGAACGTGCACTCGCGGCGTACGGATTCGATCCAGCGGCCATGCATGTCACGGACATGCTGGAGGAGATACACGCGGCTCGAGCGGCGGAGTCAGAGCCGGAGCCGGCTCCGAAAGGCGCGGCGTACGTCACACGCCGTCGCGTGAAGTATGCATCGGGAGCGCTATTGTGCGCCTCGGGCCCTAGTCAATCGAGGCGTTGAACTCCGTCAGCTCGCACAAGACTTTGGTTTGAACGGGTCCCGTTTTCCCGCACTGCTCCCGCGGCCTGTTCTTTGGGTAAAGGACGGGATCTGCCTGGTCCTGTCGGACATCATTGTGCCCGTTTTGAACGGAATCGAGATGGCAGACCGGATTCCGAAAAGTCGCGCAACCCGCGAAGATCCGATCCCACTCTTGGAACATCAGAAGCGGGCATCCGCATGCCGGTGCACCTGCGCCTGAGTCCTGCTCGCTGACGAGGTACTTGGTTCGCTCGGTGGCTCCCCTGCCCCCCTCACTGCGGCCCGATCGTTCCGCCGCAGGGATTATTCACATTCGTGGCGGACATCAACACGATTGTTTTCGCAAAGCCACCGATCATCTCTCCTGTGAAAGTTGAGCTGTCCATGGTGTTGATATTGTTGTTCGGTGCCAGCAGGATTCCAACCGCAGTGGTCGGCACCATCGTTGTTACAGTCGAATCGGGGTTTGTGATGTTGTAAACGACATCTAATGGCCCGAGGCCGCCGCTAACCTGTATGTTCCCAGTGTGGAGGTTGAAGTCCCCCGAATCGTTTATCACAAATGCCGTGCCCGCAGGCCCGGTCAGCGTTAGAGTCGTGCCATTGGTCAACTGAAAATTCGGGAGATCCACGACATTCAGACCTGGGACACCGGTGACGATCAGGCTCTTAGTGATCTGACCATTGACCGGAAACTGAACTGTACGGACAGGGTAGAGGGACGCCCTGCGAAAAACTCGGCGGCGCTCTTTGCGTCTTCCACCGCTTGGGAGAGCAAGCTGTCATTGACACTGATGAGGCCGTGAGACCCGACCACGCCCTTCGTGTTCACGCTCGATCCCACGATCAGGTCGCCCGTGACCGAAGAAGGTGCTGATTCCTTCAGCGTTCCGAAATTAGGCACGCCAACATTGCCGACTACCGTAGCAAGATTGATGTTGACGAGAGCGCCCTGTCCTCCCAGACTGAGGACCGTGAAGTTGTTCGGACCCGCCGAACCGAGGTTGCCAATCAAGCTGCTGTTTGCCCCACTGCACTGTGCGGTTGCGGACTGCACGCACATCCCGACTGCTATCGCCAAAACTGCCAGGTATTTCCGGCGCATCATCTTGTCTCCTCGGTTTTCTAAATCGCCAGGATGGTAGCCTCTACTGGTACGGCTGACTGGGAGTGTACATTCAACCGGGCGGTTAGACCAGCTTGACCAAAGTTATCGGGCGGCACGGTCTTTCGCCAGCTACCCATTGGAAGTCGGGGTGGCGGCACCTGCGTACGGAATGCGGGAGTTCTGGCCACCTCCAGCAAAACGAGGCGGTGTCGATTTACAGAACCTTTACACCATCTTCACTCCAGAATCTGTTCCGCTCTTCTCTCGCGGCGGTCTGATTTCTCCAAAGAGCAGTGATTGCGTGCCTCGGTTCGAGACGCGGCGCGACTCTGCCTGATCACTCAATCAATGAAATGGAGAAATGCACTCAATGAAACCGTACCTTAGATCTCTGAAGAGCGCTGCGTTGCTGCTGGCTCTATTGGCCGCGCCGATTGCGGCAGTGGCGCAAACGCCCGTCATTGTCGGATATCCGGCGAACTTCGATGCAGTCAACAACACCGGGGAGACCGTCAACGGATTCGAAATGGAAGCCGACGGCATCAGCAGCTCCGACATCACACGCATCTTCGGTGGCGTGTGGACACCGGGACAGCCTTGTGTGATTCGTTATTGCCAGGGGGTGGCCATCGATTTCCCTGGTGGCGTGAAGATTCGCTGGACCAGTCCCTGGGATCCGGCCACTCAGACCTTCACTCTGGGCACACCTGCCCCGAGTGGGGTTCCGATCAACGGCGAAAGCTGCTGGACCCTGGGGCTGGGAGCGAATTACCCCGCTGCCGGCTGCGAGCATTTTGGCATCAGCACTTCGTTCCGCCAGCCGACCAATATCGTGTACCGCTGGCTGGTTCCCGACCCTGCGAATCCCGGACAACTCACCTACTACACCGGCAACACATTGCCGGTGCCGGGGACACCGCCTCCGCCGCCGGTTCCCATTCCATTGCCGCAACCTATCGTCGTGGTGAATCCTCCGGCGCAGCCCGGCGGTGCGCCGATAGTGGACTTTCGTGTTCCCGCACCCGCACCCAAGGCCCAACTGCAATTCGGCGACGCCCAGTGGGTGCGAGTCTTCAAAACCGAATTGAACCGCCAGGTGGACCTGAACGAACTGATGGGCGGCAATCCGGTGGTTCCGGAAGATCCGGCGCAACTCGAGAATGACTGGAAGTTGATCCAGGTGAACCCGCACAGCGCCAACAGCGGCGTACTGCACAACCAGGGGCAGTTGGGGAATGGGTCGCACGCGGTGATCCGCCGCTATGAGTTCCACACCTACACGGGCGCGTACGACCCACTGACCCACGAGGCGCTGTGCCTGGTGGCGCTTTGCGCATCCCCCGGCAACGGCGAATTGGGCGATCTGATCGGAGCCCAGAACGCGGCCGTCAACGTGGAGACGCCCTCGATCACGGTGGTCAAAGTCGGAAGCGGCAACGTTAACGGTTCGGGCACCAACGTCAAGATCAGTTGCGGCAATGTCTGCACAGCTCCCGCGACTGCGGGCACGGTGGTCAGCCTGACAGCCTCGGCGCCAAGCAACGGGGTATTCTCCGGGTGGAGCGGCGCCTGCACGGGAAGCAATCCGAACTGCAGCGTCACGGTGAATGACTCCCTCACAGCGACGGCTACCTTTACCACGGTCTACACGCTGTCCATCGGACGCGGTGGAAGCGGCACCGTGAGCGGGACGCCCAATGGCGAATTCGGCACCTTCATCAACTGCGGCAGCAGTTGTTCGGCCAAGTTCGACCAGGGCACCACGGTGTCGCTGACGGCCACGCCTCTGGCGGGGCATGTGTTCGTCAATTGGACGGGCGCCTGTTCCGGAACGGTTCCCACTTGCGATGTCACCGTCTCCAAGGACACGCAGGTGCAGGCCAACTTCAAGTAGCCGGTCCTCCTGGGCGAAACCCGCCAGGCGCTCTGCTGCGTGCCGGCGGGTTTCGCGCATGTGAAGATGGATTCATGCGATGGGCCGCGCTGTTCATCATGGCGTTGCAACTGGGCGCGCAAAGTGAGCAGCTCGAACCTAAAGTGGAAGCGGCACGTGCGTCTGGAGACCGCCGGCGTTTGGCTCAAGTGTTATTGGAGACGGGCCAGGCATCGCTGGCAACCGGAGATTACCCGCGCGCGGTAGCTCGCGGCGAAGAAGCCGGCGCCTTATTTGCGGAGTTGCGGGACCCGGCCAACGAAGCGCTGGCGTTGAATACCGCAGGCTCAGGCGAGGTCTACCGCGGCAACTACCCCGCTGCCATTGCGCATTATCAACAGGCGCTGACCCTCGACCGGTCGCAGCACGATGCCAAAGGCGAAATCAATCGCCTCAACAATATCGCGGGCGCGTATTTTTTCCAGGGCAAGTATCTGGATGCGCTGCAAGACTATCAGACAGTTCTTCGCCGCGCGGAGGAGAACGTGCACGAGCCCTGGGGAGCGAATCGCCGCGAGATGGCGCTCACCAATCTGGCAGTTCTGTACGAGCAGTTGGGGCAGAACCAGAAGGCGCTGGAATATTACCGTGAGGCATTGGCTGGCCAGGACATGCTGGAGCCGGCCGAACGGGGCCAACTCCTTTCGAATGCAGGTACGTTGTACCGGCGGCTGGGCGACGCGGTCAAGGCGCTCGAAACTTACCGGCGCGCACAGGAATTCTTCGCACGCGAACATCTCTCGGACTCCGAGATCCATGTGCTGCAGAATATCGGCATCGCGCTCGCATTGGACATGCAAGATCCCCGCGCGGCTGGCGAGGCGTTCGCGGCGGCGCTGGTGAAAGCGAAGGCCACGGAGAACCAGCGCGAGATTGTGCTGGCGCACCTGTTTCGGGGAGAGTCGGCGTTCCGCATGAAGAATTGGCAGTCTGCCAAGGAGGATTTCACGGCCGCTCTGGAAGGCGCACGCGCCATCGGAGCGATGGAAGAACAGTGGACCGCACTCTACGGTATCGCGCGCATTCAGCGGCAAGCCGGCCAGAGCAGCGAGGCGTTAACCACCCTACGGGAGACCATCGGCGTGATTGAAGCCGTGCGCTCCGGTCTGGGTGCTTCAGCTCTGAAGGCCGAATATCTCGGCAACAAGCGAGACGTATACGACTCCGCGATTAGTCTCCGATTGGAACAGGGCGCGTCTGCCGATGACGCGCTGTTCCACCTCTTTGAGCAAGCGCGGTCGCGCAATCTGCAGGATGTGTTCAACGGCGGCGCTCCGGCGTCACTGCAGTCCGTGCAAGCTCGCCTCGGAGATGCGCTGCTGATCGAGTATTGGGCCGGCGATGGGAAATTGGCTTCGTTCTGGGTCACTAAGGACGGGTGCGGGCTGACCTCGTCGCCGTGGAGCACAGAGAACGATGCCGCGATTGAGTCGCTGGTGTCCGCCATTCGCGGCGGGGCGAAAGACTGGGAAGAGGCGATGCGCCGCGTGAGCGCCCCTCTGTTGGGCCGGATCCCGGAATTATCGAAGGCCCACAAGCTGGTGATTGTGCCGGACGGCGCGCTTTCTCAGGTGCCCTTCGAAGTGCTCGCGCCTGTGCCCAACGGACCGTCGCTGGTGGAGACGGCCGCGGTGAGTTATCTTCCTTCGGCCGCTCTATTATTGCGAGAGGAACGGCGGATAACGCTGCTGCCGCCGTGGCGCCGGCAGTGGGTGGGCTTCGGCGATCCGATATTAGATCCGCGGAGTGGTCTTCCCGGCGATGAACAGTGGCAGCACCTGCCGGAGTCGGCGCGCGAGTTGCGCGGAATCGCAGACGCCTTGCCCGGCCGTACGGTGATTTATGCAGGCACTGCCGATCAGAAGCGCTATCTCTTCGCGGGCACCGCAGCCGGCGCGCGAATTCTGCATTTCGCGACGCACGCAGTAGCCGATTCCGCCGACCCCAACCGTTCGCGAATCCTCTTCACGCCTGAGCCAGGCAACCAGGGATCGGAGTATCTTTTTCGTCCCGAAGTGCAGGCACTCGCTCTACCGAGTCTCGATTTGGTGACCTTGTCGGCTTGCGACACGGAAACAGGGAAACTGGTGAAAGGCGAAGGCGTGCAGAACTTCAGCCGGGCTTTTCTCGCCGCCGGAGCGCGGTCGACCGTGACCACCCTTTGGCGCGTGGAGGATCGCGCCACCGCCGATTTCATGCAGATCTTCTACCAGCATCTGGCCGGCGGCGAAACCAAATCGGAAGCGCTGCGGGAAGCCAAGCTCAGTTTCCTGAATGAGGGCGGTCCGCACGCGCACCCGCGCTTTTGGGCTGCATTCGTTTTGAGCGGCGATGGCCAGAGCCCTATCCAGCCGGTGTTTCGATGGAGCTGGGTGGGAGCCGTGGTGCTGGCGGTTGCCGCGCAGTTTATGGTTTTCCGCTTCCGTTCCCACCACCTCCTCCGCCAGTTCCGCCGCCGCTTCCACCGCCAGTCCCTCCGCCACCCCCACTCCCACCTCCAGAAGGAGTAGTCGGAGCAGGTGTAGGCGCCGGGGGACCGGCCAGGATGGTCGGCGCCACAGGCTGCACGGTCTGGGCCGACTGGCTGCCCAGCAGACCCACGATTTGCACCGGCTGTGACGAGAGCACATGGAGGTACGCCGCGGTGGGCAGCACGAATCCGAACAGTTCCGAGGCCTCACGCGAGAATCGTGAGCCCTGCGGGATGGTCAGCGAGTAGCTTCCGAGCAACGCTCCGGAACCGGAGCGCGCTTCGATCAGCACAGACGCCGTGCCAGGGGATGGATTCTGCACCGCAATTCCGGTGACAAAGTTCGAATTGACCAAAGGAGAGATGGTGGAATGCAAGACCGCCTCCGTGGCGGTGAGAATCGAAAAGATCGGCACGGTCTGCGCGAGGAGCGGCTGCTTGCTGACCCCCATCGGCACGCCGCGCATGTACGAGTAGTAGCTGTCGCTGGAGTTGTCCGGGTTGAGCGCCTGGATCAGTGCGCCATCCAACTGGCCCGCCTCCCTGAGGGTGACCACGAACTGCGTGGGACTGACGTATTGAATGGAGGACGCGTTCACGCCGCGCACCGAGATCTTGGTCTTCGGGCTGAAACCAACGCCGTAGATATTAAATGTGCCGCCCCCGGGAATCATGCCGCCGCCAGGCACTACGTTGGTGATGGAGACGCTGCCGCCCACCCCGACGCTGCCCGGCACCAGGCTTACGGGTACGTTCCCCACCAGATCTTGCCAAAACGAAGCTGCGGGATCGAGCGCGATCAGGGCCCTCTGCCCGGGGACGGCGAACGCGGAGATGGAGGCCGCAACGGTCAAGATGGGATAGTCGGTACCCGACCCGAAGGTGCCGTGTGGGGAGAAGAATTGTGCGTTGACGCGGCCGTTCTTCACGACGGCAGCACCCACTACATCGCCCGTAGCGCTGAACATTTCAATGCCGTCGATGGAATCGATGAAGCCGCTCGAGAAGTCGGCGGACATCAGCCCCGTGATGATCGGTTTGGGCGAAGTGAGCGACACCTTGATTTGAGCCATGCCACCCGGAGGAGCGATTTCGTTCGAAACCCGAATTTCGCTGGGAGCGACTTGCGCGGCCAGCGGCATGCAGGTCAAGCAACAAAGCAGAATGGGTTTAACCATAGGTTTCGTTTCGGTTCCTTTTCTGTGGGGTCCTTTTCAGAATGCTGCGCGCTTGTTAACGCGGGGTCGCCAAGATGTGAAAGGTCTGTAAATTGGTAGTCGAGATGGTATGGCCGGCGTTATCGCGCGCCGCGACGTCCCACTGAAACGCACGGCCCGCAATTAATTGCGCGGCCATCGCGATGGGGATTTCGACACTCGCGGACGCAGAGTCCACAGACCAGACTTCGGTTCCGTCCACTTCGAGCAATCGCACGTGATAGGACGCGGCGCCGGGCACGTTTTCCCAATGGAATTGCGAAGGTGCCGTGGTGAGATCGCCGGCCGGCGCCAAGGCGGCAAAGCGGCCCGATCTAAACACTACCGGTTGGTCCGTCGTGGGATGCTGCCCAACAGAACTAAGCCGCAGAGAAACGCCCACTGCGACCAGCAAGGCGAGGACGACTCCGGCAAGTGCGAACCCGGTCCGTCCGGCGGGAAACGGGAGCCAGCCAAACCACTCACGAATGCGCTCGCCTGCAGTCTTCGGACGAGCCGCGGTCACGGGAGCGCGGCGCGCCAGTTCCGCTTCGATCCAGGCCATGTCCGCCGATTCGGCGGGCTGTGGTTCAGCCGATTCGAACCGCGCGAGCATCTCCACTTCGGCGCGGCAATGCAGGCATTTCGCCAGGTGCTGCTTGACCTTCTCACTGGCATCGGGAGACGCCAACTCGTCGAAAGGTGGGCATTCGGCGGTGGGACCGAGCGCGGCGCGGAGCAACTGCCGTTCGCGATCGCGCTCAGACATGGCGAACTTCTCCCATCATTTTTGTACCCGCTGGCCGCGCGATCTCCATGCTTCGGCGGCGCGATTGAGCTTGCGTTTGGCGCTCACGATGTAGGCCTTGGCGCCGCTGGTGTTGTCGAGTTGGAGTAGCCGGGTGATGTTGTCGAGCGGCAATTCGTCGACGAAGTGAAGCGTCATCACCCGCGTCTCGACTTCGGAGAGAGCTGAGGCGATCAACTCGCGCACCATCTGCGCCGAACTCGCGCTCTCCAGCTGCGCCAGGGGATTCGGCGATTGGTCGGCTACCTCGATGGCGGCAGCATCGCCAGACGATTCCGCTGCCGCGGCTCGCGCCTTGAGCTCCTTGAAGCAGTGATTGCGGGAAATGGTATAGAGCCAGGTGGAGAACTTTGCTTCTCCGCGGAAAGAGGCAATCGAGCGAAAAGCCTTGAGGAGAATCTCCTGGGCAAGGTCTGCAGCTGCCTCGCGGTCTCCGGCGAGCCGCAGGCACCATAACGCAACCTTGCCGCGATATCTTTGAAAGAGTTCGTTGAGGCAAGCATCGGCCTCGGGAGATCCAGGTTGCGCCAGATAACGCGCGACCAACTCCTCGTCCCGCATAAGCCCCATGAAACCGTTCATTATACGGCGTTAAAGTTTGTCTGCTCACGCTCACAATCGTTAAGAGTTGAGCGCACGCCGTGCGGAACAGAAAAATTGTCATATTCCGCACGAGGATATGGCCTAATCCTCGGCTATGCGTAGCGTTTCGTTGATACGGCCTCGTATTGGGCAACAACACGCCTTCGATCGTGGCTCGCAACGCGCCGCTCGGGTTAGCAAGCGCTCTGGCGATACGTCGGCGGACTTCTGGAACCATCCGCTAAGCCAAAGTGTCACTCGGGCTTTTGTCGCCACTCGGTGGCCATGTTGTCATCGGTGATCATTCGCCTCCCCGTGGTCCGCCGTAGAATGTTCTCTCGCGACTCCATGCCCTCCGACTCGTAAGTATTCCCCGGCAAGGTCGCGGCGCGCGCCATGATTTCGCCCAAAAGCATAGAGTCGCCTGGTTTGGACAGGTCGAGGATCGGTACTCCTTCCAATCGATACTTCAGCAGAGTCTGGCGCCAACGCTCCGCATCCGCCGGAATCGGACTGTCGCTGACCGCCATAAAAGGACCGAATCGATAGGCGTAGGGAAAGTGCTGGGCACCGGTGTATTGCGCGTCCCACGAAAAGGTCGTGTTGTAGTAGAGGACTCCTCCTGGCTTGAGAAGCTGGCGCGCCAGGTCGAGAAACTCCACGGAGAGCAGGTTCGTGGCATTCGATCGCCAGTAATAGATGGTGTCCATCACGATCACATCGAACTTGCGGTCGCGATGGCGTTCCATCCAGCGGCGGCCATCGTCGATGACGAGCTCCACTTTGGGATTGTGGAGCAGGGGCGCCACCAGCGGGTATCTTTTGATGACCTCAACGTACCCCGGATTGATCTCGACCACCACCTGGTGTTCCAACTGCGGATGGTTGGAAATGATCTCGGTCCAGGCGCCACCCGACAGTCCGACCTCCAATACCTCTTTAGGATTCGGGTGAAAGAAGCTCACGGCCAAAGGCCGTAACAATAAATTGGTTTCGTGGATATCGGTTGTCATCCAGCCATCGAACGCGCCTCCGCCGAAGATCGCGCCGTCCTCATCCACCGCGACGACTCCGCTGCGCGTCTCCACCAGGTCGGCGAGTCTCGTGCCCTCCTGCCCCCACTCACGCTTGTACTGCATTTGGCCATAGACCGTGGCGTACACAGGACCCGAGGAGAGCACGACAAATACAGCGGCACATGAGGCCAGACTAGCGGCGATGGAGCGCTCGTTTGGGGTGAGTTGCGCCACGCGCAGCACGGCGATCGCGATGGCAATTCCGAGCAGGGTGAGCATGACCGAAATCCACCGCAGCGAGAAGTAGTCCATGAGGATGAATCCCACGATCCAACTGCCGGCTGCCGATCCGACGATGTTGGCTAGATAGAGATAGCTCAGGCCCGCGCCCGCGCCCGTATTCGGCCGGACGGAAATATGGCAAAGCAAGGGGAAGGTCGCCCCGAGCATGCCGGCCGTGACAGCGATCAGAGGGAGAGTCCAGATGTAGTCGACGTGGCGCACCGCGAAACCGAGCAGGGGCGGGATGGCAAATCCCAGCAAGTTCGCAAAGAGGACCAGCGCGGCGATAGAACGGGCCAGGCGACTCAGCTCGGTGGAGCTTTGGTTGCAGATACGCCGGGTCCACAGTGAGCCCAACGCGATACCGGCGAGAAATGCGCCAAGGACGTACGCGAAGCACTGCGCGGGTCCACTGGTGGCGAACGAATAGAGGCGATACCAGACGATCTCATAGCAGAGGGACAGGAAGCCTGCGAGAGCGGCCAGCACGATCGCGAGGTGGAACGGAAGCATCGGGACGGTGGCGGGCTTGTCGGACGCGGAGCCAGGCTCCACCGCCGGGGTGCCGCGCCATCGGAATTGCAGAAGCAGGACGCTCGAACCGACCAGGACATTGAGCGCGGCAGCGACCATGATCGACCCGGACATTCCCAAGTGAGGCATCGTGGCCAGCGCGGCTACGAAACACGCTACTGAGGAGCCAAGCGTATTCACGAAATACAGAGCGCCGACCGACTGCCCGACGTTGCCCGAGAATCGCACCAGTTGCGCTACGAGAAGCGGCAAGGTAGCCCCCATCAGAGCGGTCGGGATCAAAACCAGTCCGAACGAGAGCAGACCGGTTTGTAGCGGAGGCGCGCCGGCGGTAAAGCGCGCAACGGCGTGAAACAGCGGCAGCGACGCGAGACCGTATGCCGCGATTCCCAATTCGATGCCGCCGAAGAGCAACAGCAAAGGAGCTGATGGATTGCGCGAAATTCTGCCCCCGGCCAGGCTGCCGAGGCCCAGCCCCAGCATGAAGGCGCTCACGACGACGGTGACGGACTCGATGTTGACACCGTAAATCGCGAACAGGGTACGCTGCCAGACGATTTGGTACAGCAAGGCGGGAAAACCCGAGACGAAAAATAATAAGTAAAACCAACGGAAGGCAGCTCGAGACATGATGAATCAGTCATGGTAGTACAGGAATCGGAACCAGTGGGGCTCGGCGGCCGAATGCCCGTTATTGAAACTCCACCTGCTCGATGCGTCCGATGCCGAATACGAACATCGCCGCGGAGGCGAGTACGATTGCAGCAGCCACCACGAATGCCCAGTAGAATTGGCCGCTCTTCTGAACCACCCAACCGGTGAGCCACGGCGCAGCGACACCAGCCAGATTCGCGAACCCATTCTGCAGTCCGGTCCATTTGCCGGCAGCGCGTGGACCGGCGAGGGTTTGGGTGATGGCGAACACGTTGGCGGTGTAAAGTCCGAACGACAGACAGGCGAGAATCAGCAGCGCCATCGCCATGCGTTCGTCAAGGACCACACAGACCGGCAGGATGATCGTGGAAAGCACAAGTCCCGTGCCGGCGAAAGTCTTGCGCACGCGTGTGGGACTGCCGCCGCGTGCGATCCATCGATCGGACAACCACCCGGAAGCCACGCTGGAGAGCGAGATCGCCATGAATGCCGCGGAGCCCGCCACCGCCATCTTGTCCTTGGAATAGTGGCGTTCCTTCTCGAGGTAAGGTGGCAGCCAGGTGATCAGGAAATACCAGAAGTAATTGGAGCAGAACAGTCCGAGCGAAGTAAACCACGCCGCACGGTGGCTGAGAATCGAGATGATGCTCGGAACGTCGCGGTGATGCTCGCGGGCGGCCACGCCTTTACCGCGAGGCATCCAATAGAACCAGGGGAGCAGCCAAAGGAGGCTACCGAATCCCAAGGCAATGAAGAAGGCGCGCCATCCGAAGCGGGCCATCAGAAGGCCGCCCAGCAGCGTGCCGATCGCCGGCCCTCCCTTCGTACCGGCATCGATCAGAGCGTTGGCGAAGCCGCGGTGATGCTCCGGGAAGTTGTTGGCGAGGATGCGCGAGTAAGAGGGGTAGGCGACCGATTCGCCAATGCCGAGCACCAGGCGCAGGCCAAACACCAGCCCGAAGAAATGGGCCGCTCCCGTGACCGCTGTGGCGCCCGACCACAGAAAAAATCCGGCTGCGAGAACCCAGCACACGTTGAATCGGTCCACCAGCCAGCCTGCAATGCCGAAGAGTTGAAACGTGGCGTAGGTCCAAAAGAAGGCCGAGAGCAACATGCCGAGGTGATAGTCGCTGACGTGCAGTTCGGCTTGGATGTTGGTTGCCCCAACCGAAAGATTGGCTCGATCGACGTAGTTGAGCAGGCCGGAGACTACGAGCAAGGAGAGGACGCGCCATTCCTTGCCCGACAAGGCGGCGCGGGGCGCCTCCAGAAGATTGGGCACAGGCTACGATTCTACACCGATCTCACGCGGGCACGATGGTGTAGAGCGGATTGAACTCGGGCACGCCCGCATGCCTGCCGGCGATCCAGCGCAATACGTACACCTGCTTGGGATCGGTCAGGCCGCTCTGGCCCACGAGCTTCTCCACAGTGTTGGGCAGCATCTCGAGCAGGGCATGCGCGCCTTCGTCTTTGTAGTAGTCGATGTCGGGCTCCATGAGGATGGTGTTGGGCAGGTCGGCGGGCGGGGCATCGTTGCCGTGAAAGGTCAGCTGCACGTTGGCCTCGCCGAACTGCACTTGCTTGTAGCTGGCGGTCGCATTTTTGTGAAAGAGCTGGAATCCCAGCTCGGACGCGAATTCTCCATGCTGCGTGGCCTGTATCGTCTGATCGAGAAGGGAGTGATCGGCCCAGGCATAGAACCGGTCCTGCTGCATGGAGTCGTCCCAGACAAAGCGGCGGAAATAGTCGAGGGCCTTGCCCACGGGCATCTCGATCGCGGCCATGGCGGTAGTGATATTCAGCATACACGCCAGCACGGGATGGCGCGCGGGCGTTTCAATCATGACTTCGAAGCGTGTCCGCGCCGCTTGTGGATCGAGGTCGTTGGTGAGCATGGAATAGAGCTTGGGGAAAGTCTGCGGAAGCGTGGCCCATTGCGCACCCGCGAAGTTGAAGGAGGAGTTTCGCGGCAGCAGCATCAGGTCGAGACTCTGCAGAACGCCGGCCTGGAGAGTGACTGGCGCAAACCCGGCATCGAGGTAGCCGTCGGCCGAGGCCAGCACCGTGTAATTGTCTCCGAAATTGTGAAAGATCGGCAGGCCAGGAAAATAGACCGACGGACCATCGTGGAAGTCGGCCGATTGAGGCTTCTGGTTTCCGTCGATCACGCGGATGAGTAGCTTCTTGTCGGTCTTGAGCGGCTGGCGCGTACCGTCCACTACGTTGACCATGAGGCTTGTTTTGGAGTCGGACATCGCGGCGTTCAGGTTATCAGAGTCGGATGACGCACGCATTACGATCACGGCCCGGACCGTGGCCAGTGTCGCAAGCACCCTATAATAAGGCTTCATGCCCGCGGAACTTGCCTGTTTCGAGCAGCGCTGCCAGGCGCGCTTCCCGATCACCGACGTGATCTACAACTGTCCCCATTGCGGAGGTCTGCTGGAGGCCGTTTATCCCAAGCCGGAGATCCCGGCCGGCGAATTGAAGGTACTGTGGCGCAATCGGCGCCTCTCCAACGCTCCGCTGGAACAGAGCGGCGTGTGGCGATATCGCGAATTCTTTCCGTTCCTTTCGGACTACTCGCGCGTAGTCACGCTTCGCGAGGGGAATACTCCTCTGCTCGATGGCCCACGGGCGGCGCAATATGCAGGTCTCGATCGGCTGACGTTCAAGCACCAGGGATTCAATCCCACAGGTTCGTTCAAGGACAACGGAATGACCTGTGGCGTGGCGCAGGCTCTCCGTCTGGGACTGTCACGTGTGGCGTGTGTTTCCACGGGAAATACGTCGGCCTCGATGGCCGCTTACGCCAGCGCGGCGGGGCTCCAGCCGATCATCTTCCTGCCGCATGGGAACATTTCATTCGGTAAGCTGGCGCAAGCGTTGGAGTATGGCGCTCGCACTCTGCAGGTGGAAGCGAACTTCGACCAGATCCTGGCGCTAGTGCGTCAACTCGCCGACGAAGTCGGCATCTACCTGCTCAATTCCATCAACCCGTTTCGCATCGAGGGCCAGAAGAGCATCATGCTGGAACTGATGGACCAGCGCGACTGGCGTGTGCCGGACTGGGTGGTACTGCCGGGAGGGAACCTGGGCAACACCTCGGCCTTCGGGAAGGCGTTCCGGGAGATGAAGGAGTGGGGCCTGATCGACCGGCTTCCACGGCTCGCCGTGATCCAGGCGGCGGGAGCTGCTCCTTTCTACGACTTGATGCGATCGGCGGACCCGTCGCATTTGGTGCCGATTTCGCATCCCGAGACCCTGGCGACGGCCATCAAGATCGGCGACCCGGTTTCCTGGCCGAAAGCGCTTTACGAAGTGAAACAATCAGGTGGGCTGGTGGAAGCGGTTACAGAACAAGACATCGCAGACGCGAAAGCGATTATCGGACAGTGTGGAATCGGTTGCGAACCGGCCTCGGCCGCCACCTTGGCAGGAATTCGCAAATTGGTCGCCGCACGTGCAATGGCGAACGGTGAGGACGTGGTGGCTGTTCTCACAGGCAATGTCCTAAAAGATAGCCCTTACGGCTATCAGTACCATGCGGGGGAATTGAAGGCACCAGACGGGAGCCAAGTGATTCCAAAATTTGGGAATCCACCCGTACTGGTACCATATGACCTTCAACAGATCGTCACATTCTTAAGAACTTAGCATTCTTTCCCCACATTTAGGGGTAAACGTTAACCCACAATTTAGAATCAGGCAAATCCTGTATTTACTATTGTATTCGCTGAATCGATCTGGTACATCTGTACTATGCTCCCCGCGAAAAAACCACCTGTGGTCATTACTCGATTTCGCAGTTCCCAGAAAAATCTTCAGAACCTCTATGCTCGACGCTCGGCGATTGATGCCCTCATACACTCGTTGGAAGAGTACAATCGCTTCCGAGTGAAACGCAGCGCTGAAAACAAGCGGAAGAGCGCTTAAGCACCCTGCTTATTTCGGTAACACCTTCTGAATTCTGGCGGATAGCTCCTCCTCGGTAGCCGCGCCGGGATGATAGTAGCGGACTACCCCCGCGGCGTCGGTGAGCACCAGGGTGGGTGTGGTACTGGAACCATAGGTGAGGAAATTGGAATCGCTAACAGGAACAGGCACATTGGAGAGCATCGGATAGAACTGCTGCCTGACCTGTTCGATATACCGCTTTTCGGTGACCGGAGCCGCCGGTTCGCCGCCCGCAACATATCCGTACAGCTTGGTCGGCGCAATCAGCACTAATCCCTTCGGACCGTACTTTTTCATCACCGACGCCAGGATCGGGCCTTCGCCTTTGCAGTCGGAACACCAGTGTGCCCAGAAAAAGAGCAGCACGGGATGTCCGCGTAGCGCTGCCAGGGATGGCGGTTTCGCGCCCAGCCATTCGTTTTCCTCCAGTGGCGGCGCCGGCTTGCCTTCCATATTCAACAAATTCACGTTCTTGCGAATGCGCTCGCCGATCGAGGTGGTGCGGTAGAGTGCCAGTTGCTGGTTCAGATAGCTGATGGCTTCCGGACGTTCCCCACGGCCGGCGAGAATCAGCGCGTGGACTTCGATCGACGCACCCAAGGCCGTGGGCAGCCACGGGTCGGTATCGAGTTTGCGCGTCTTGAGAAGTTGAAGCGAGAGTTGGTGTGCTTCGGTGGCGTAGGCATCGGCGGGATCGAGCCGGCGCTGATCGAACTCGCCTCGTGCAATCCAGGACAAAGCGGCCGCGAATTCCGGAGTGGACCCGGCCTGCTTCTGATAACTCCGCGCCATGCGTTCAGCGGTGGTGAGATCGTGCTGCAGGATCAAGGTCCGGACGTCGTTGACCAGCGAAATGTACAGAAGAAGAGCGAGGGGCACAGTTCTATTTTAACGGGCTGTTCGCGGCGCGTGCCCCGCCGCCTCTTCGTAGATCTCCAGGACTTGGCGAGCCGTGCGGTCCCAACTGAAGCGAGCAGCCTGCTCCTTCCCGCGCCGGATCAGTTCCGCCCGCAGCCGCTCGTCGAGCAGAACGTCGCGAATGCCGCGGGCGATGTCGAAGACATTTTCGGGATTCACCAGGACGGCTGCGTCCCCCACCACCTCGGGTAGAGAACTGACGTTTGAGGTGACCACGGGTGTGCCGCACGCCATGGCTTCAAGCGGGGGCAGTCCAAAGCCCTCATATCGCGACGGGAACACGAACGCGGCGGCGAACTCGTAGAAGCAGCGAAGGGTCTCGAAGGGAACGAATCCCAGAAAGCGCACCGACTGTTCCACCCGGCTCTTGATGACCGCCTGGCGAACCGCGGGAAATCGCGAGATCGTATCGCCGATGATCACCAAGCGCAAGTCGTGGTAAACGGGGTGGGACGCCAATTGATCGCGCACCACGGCAAACGCCTCCACCAGACGGGGCACGTTCTTATGACGTCGGATGTTGCCGGCATAGAGCAGGAACGGATAGTTGATCTGGTAGCGCTCCATGATTCTCATTTGCTCTTCGGAACGCGGCTCCGAAGTGCGCGTGAGAAATCCGGGATCGGGTGCATTGTAGACCCGCCGAATCCGATCGGGTGGGACGTTGAGACGCGCCTCGACATCGCGTTTGGTGGCTTCGGAGACGGCGATGATCCGGCTGGCACGCTTGAGCCCGCGTTCCCAGCGGTAGCGCCGCAACTGCATCCGAAAGTTGGAGCGGTTCTCCTCGAATACCAGGCTCGCCATGTCGTGGATAGTGACCACATAGGGGCGGATCATCAGCAACGGCACGCTATTCAGCGGGATGTGCGAGAGGTCGGGTGAGAGGCCCCGCAGATAGATCGGAAAGGTCAGATTGTCGAGGTAGTCCGTATCGCGCCGCCGGTAGACCGCCGCGCGGAAATTCTCAGGAAGACCCACCAGGGTCCTCACATCGGCCGGTCCACTGACGAGCGTGTACTGGTTCGTCGAGTCGATGTTGCTGAGGCCATGCACCAGGCTGCGGATGTATGTGCCGATTCCAAAGTCCCGGATGCGGCGGGCGTCGATTACGATATGGAGCGCCATGCAGTAGAACCGGGAACGTTGCTCCCGACGGTCAGACCTCTACCCGATGCCGCATCGCGTCGAGTTTCCAACGATACAAGGGAAAACGTGCGGTGAGTACGCCGATCTGCTGACGCACCTCCGCGATCCTGGCCTCGTCTCCAATGTGTTGCAGCACCTCGGCAATCAGCGAGCCCACTTCGCGCATCTCGGGCTCGCCGAAACCGCGCGTGGTAACGGCTGGCGACCCGAGCCGGATGCCGCTCGGATTCAACGGCGGATTGGTGTCGAACGGAATGGCATTCTTGTTGACCGTGATGCGTGCACGGTCGAGTGCCAACTCCGCCTCTTTGCCTCGGACGCCCTTCGAGAAGACATCGACCAGCATGACGTGCGTGTCGGTGCCGCCCGATACGACGCGGAATCCCGCGGCAATGAGGCTTTCCGCCAGGGCGCGCGCATTGGCCACCACCTGCTTCTGATATTCGACGAAATGCGGCTGCATGGCTTCGAGGAAGCACACCGCCTTGGCGGCGATCACGTGGACGAGCGGGCCACCCTGCATTCCCGGGAACACCGTTTTATCAATCTCTTTTCCGTATTGCTCCTTGGCAAGGATGATGCCGGCGCGCGGGCCGCGCAGAGTCTTGTGCGTCGTTGATGTGACGATATCCGCGTATTGGCAAGGATTGGGATGGAGGCCCGCGGCGACCAGGCCGGAGATATGCGCCATGTCGACCAGAAAGACCGCGCCTACCGCATCCGCAATCTGCCGGAAGCGCGCAAAATCGATAATTCGCGGATACGCGCTGGCGCCGGTAATGATCATCCTTGGCTTGTGCTCGTGCGCGAGATGCTCCACCTCGTCGTAGTCGATGCGCTCATCCTCTTTGCGCACGCTATACGGGACGACGTGGTAAGTCTTGCCTGAAAAGTTGAGCTGGTGTCCGTGAGTGAGATGTCCGCCATGCGCCAGATTCAGACCCATGATGGTATCCCCGGGTTTGAGCACTGCGGCATAGGCCGCCTGATTCGCCTGCGAGCCGGAGTGCGGCTGCACGTTGACATACTCGGCGCCGAAAAGCTTTTTGGCGCGCTCGCGAGCCAGATTCTCCACGACGTCGGTGAATTCGCATCCGCCGTAGTAGCGCTTTCCTGGATAACCCTCGGCGTACTTGTTGGTGAACACGCTGCCTGTGGCCTCGAGCACCGCTTCGGAAGTGAAGTTCTCGCTGGCGATCAGCTCGATCTGTGAGTCCTGCCGCTCGGCTTCGTGTTGAATCGCCTCGAAGATTTCGGGGTCCACTTCGGCCAGGGGCCGCGCCATTTCATCTGCTTTTTTCATGATTGAGAATCGTCCTCCGTTTCAGCAGGACGGATGGAAGACCTTGCGAGATCCAGCCTTGCCTGCAGTCTGCATTGCGGGAAGAAGCCTGATTTTACCATGCTAGAATTGATATTTACCCCTTCACAACCTTATGCTCTGGAGCAAGTTGTTCATTCCAACCCTGCGCGAAAACCCGGCCGAGGCTGAGGTGCCGAGCCATCAGTTATTGCTGCGCGCAGGCTACATCCGGCAGCTCGCCGCCGGAATTTACAGTTACCTGTTTCTCGCGCAGCGGTCTCTTCTGAAAATCCAGCAGATTGTGCGCGAAGAGATGGACCGTATCGGTGGTCAGGAGATGTATCTTCCCGCGTTGAATCCAGCCGAGGTATGGCAGGAATCCGGACGCTGGGACGTGATGGGTGACAACATGTTCCGGCTGAAAGACCGGTTTCAGCGGGATCTTTGTTTGGGAATGACTCACGAAGAGGTGATGACCACCATCGCTCGCGGAGAGTTGCGCAGTTACAAACAACTTCCCCAGATCTGGTATCAGATTCAGACTAAGTTCCGCGATGAGCCGAGGCCGAAATCGGGACTGCTGCGGGTGCGGCAGTTCATTATGAAAGATGCCTATTCGTTCGACATGGACCAGGCGGGGCTGGACGCGGCATACAATCTGCACGATCGCGCTTACCGGCGCATCTTCGATCGCTGTGGCCTGGAATACGTGGCGGTGGAAGCACATTCGGGCGCGATGGGCGGCAGCCAGTCGCAGGAATTCATGGTGGCTTCCGAAGCCGGTGAGGATTACGTCGCGGTCTGCAAAGGCTGCGGCTATTCGGCGAATCTGGAGAAGGCGTCGGCCACACCGACAGCGCCGCTCGCCGCCGATCCGGAAGGCGATTTGACGCCTGAAGAGTTTCCCACGCCAGGACGGAAGACGATCGCCGAAGTTGCCGCATTTACCGGGCTTCCGGAGACGTCGCAGATGAAGAGCCTCGTCCTGGTGGCGGACGGCAAGCCCGTTCTGGTACTTCTGCGCGGCGACCATCAGCTCAATGAGGCGAAGTTCGGCACGATTGTGGGCGACCCCGAATTCCGGACGGCGCGTCTTGATGAGATACGCGAGTGGTTTGGCGCGGACGCGGGTTCGCTGGGTCCTGTTGGCGTGAAGAATATGGTGATTTACGCCGACCAGGCGCTCCAAGGGCGGCGCAACATGATCTCGGGCGCCAATCGCGACGATCACCATCTCCGCGGCGTGACCTTGGGCGAGGACTTCCAGGCGGAGATTCGCGACTTGCGGCTGGTGGCCGCCGGCGACCAGTGTCCGAACTGCAGCGGGAAGCTCGAGGTGCTGAAAACAGTGGAGATCGGGCACATCTTCAAGCTCGGCTACAAGTATTCCGACTCCATGGGATTGCGCGTCCTGAATGCGGATGGCAAGGAAGTCACTCCGATCATGGGCTCGTACGGTATCGGCATCGAGCGCATCCTCTGTGTCGCGATCGAGCTTTTTCACGATAAGGACGGCATGGCTCTGCCAGCGGCGATTGCGCCTTTCCAGGTAGTGATCACTCCGGCGAATTTCAACGACGCGGCGCAAAAAGAAGCGGCGCAGGGAGTCTACCAGAAGTGCCTCGAGATCGGGCTGGATGCTCTGCTCGACGATCGCGACGAACGGCCGGGGGTCAAGTTTAAAGATGCAGATTTGATCGGTATCCCATACCGTGTGGTGATCGGTAAGAAACTCGCTTCGGGCCTGGTGGAATTGGTGGAGCGCAAGAACCGGAAGTCGGTGGATGTGGCGCTGGCGGAGGTTCCCGCACTTCTGCGTTCGAAACTGTAGCGCGGCTTCCGCAGGCGGAATCTTCAAGGCAACACCTTGGCGATGACGTCGAGTAGTTTGCCGGGGTGAAATGGCTTGATGATCCACCCGGTCGCCCCGGCAGCCTTGCCCTGCTGCTTCTTCTCCAACTGGCTCTCTGTAGTGAGCATCAGGACCGGCGTATACTTTGTGGCGGGCCGGTGGCGGAGCTGATTGATGAATGTAATCCCATCCATCACCGGCATGTTGAGATCGGTAATGATCAGTTCGACTCGCTGGTTTTCGAGCTTTCTAAGGCCATCCTCCCCATTGTTTCCTTGCAGGACCAGGAAGCCTGCCTGTTCGAGAGTAAATGCCACCATTTGGCGAATGGAGGCCGAGTCATCGACAATCAGCGCTGTTCGTTGCATCGATTCACCTCCTCAGAAGAGCTCGATATCGCCACTCTCATCAGTTTGCTGAGGCCCGGACGCCATACGCTTCAGAACCTCACGCTCAGACTCCATCGTGTACCCTCCGCGCACATGCTCTAACATCGTCTGCGCCGATGTCGGTGCATCCAGCGAACCCGGAATAGTCTCGGAAGACCCTCCGAGACACTGCTCGACCTTCTCGAGTGCATCGACGACGTGGGCGATGCGTTGACTGGTGCGGTCCTGAAATTGGAGACCCATTACGGCACCCGAGATCTCTTCGGCCAGCCGGGAGTTTTCCCTGGACATCATTTCGAGCGAATCGCGGGCTCTCAGGTGAACGGACTGCAAAACGTTGAGGGCCCCCTCGGCGTCCACGCGGCTTGCGATCAGCTTCTCCTGATTGCCCGTGGCCAGGGTGCGTAAATCCAGGGCGGCGGCTTTCACCCGGCTCCGCATCTCGCGCACGCGCTCCCCGATGGTTTCGGCCAGCCCGTTCGACCGGTCGCCCTGACGGGAGATTTCGTCGGCGACGACTTCGAATCCCGCGCCGAGGCGCCCCACATGGACAGATTCGATCTTTGCATTCAAGGCCACTAACTTGTTGGAAAAAGCGATCTTTTGCAGCTCTGCCAAGAGCGATTCCACGCCTGCCACAGCCTGTTCGACTTCTTCCATGCGGGCTACGACGAGCGAAGACACCCGCCCGGAGTGCTCCAGCCGGTCGAGCAGGGCGCCGATGGTCGCCCGCGAAGCTTCAATCGAGCGCTCCACAGAGGCGTCGCCGTCTTGCATCCCTCCGCCCAACATCTCCCTGGCCTTCTCTACGGTTTTGCGTGCGCGATCCGCCATACCGGTGAAGTTGCCACACACCTGTACCACGGATTCCTCCACGTTTTGGGCCACCTCCCGGAGTTGTGCGCGAAGCACCGGCAAAACCGCGGCAGTTCCGGCGACATCAGCGAGCCGCCAGCGGATCCTGCGGATGACTGTGCGGATCAATCCGAACAGATTCATCACGAACAAACCCTGGTACCCACCGATACCGAAATCCGCGCCTCTTCAAGGCTCATACAATTCAGTTATCGGCCGGGATGGGGAAAAGCTTTAGGGCGGAAGTTCCGGCTTAGTTCGTGGTTTCAGAAGCCACGCCGATGTGTCGCCGGATCGCTTGCTTACGCGCGCGGCTCGCTGAACGCTTGTCCGCCGCAATTCGCAACGAGCCACGACCGTAAGGGAGTGATTTCGGCGCGATCGGGATATCGCTTGCTTACGCGCGCGGCTCGCTGAACGACCCACAACAGTTGTCCGCCACATTTCACAACGAGCCACGACCGTAAGGGAGTGATTTCGGAGCAATCGAGACGTCGCTTGCTTACGCGCGCGGCTCGCTGAACGACCCACAACAGTTGCCCGCCACATTTCGCAACGAGCCACGACCGTAAGGGAGTGATTTCTGACCAATCGAGACGTCGCTTGCTTACCCGCGCGGCTCGCTGAAGACAACGCTTGCCCGCCACATTTCGCAACGAGCCACGACCGGGGAGTGATTTCGGACCAATCGAGACGTCGCTTGCTTACGCGCGCGGCTCGCCACGACCCACAATGCTTGCCCGCCACATTTCGCAACGAGCCACGGCCGTAAGGGAGTGATTTCGGCGCGATCGGGATATCGCTTGCTTACGCGCGCGGCTCGCTGAAGACAACGTTTGCCCGCCACGATTCGCAACGAGCCACGACCGTAAGGGAGTGATTTCGGCGCGATCGGGATATCGCTTGCTTACGCGCGCGGCTCGCTGAAGACAGTGCTTGCCCGCCACAATTTCGCAACGAGTCACGACTGTAAGGGAGTGATTTCGGAGCAATCGAGACGTCGCTTGCTTACGCGCGCGGCTCGTTGAAGACAACGCTTGTCCGCCACGATTCGCAACGAGCCACGACCGTAAGGGAGTGATTTCGGACCAATCGAGACGTCGCTTGCTTACGCGCGCGGCTCGCCACGACCCACAACGCGCCGCGGCCGTCAGCGCTCTGCGACTACCGAGTTGGTCAGCTCGCCCAATCCTTCGATCTTCACGCTGACTTCGTCGCCAGCTTTCAAGTATACGGGTGGCTTGCGCGCGAAACCGACTCCCGGAGGCGTGCCGGTCGCGATCAGATCGCCCGGTTCCAGCGTGAACACACTCGACAAATGGGCAATCAGTTCGGGGATCCGAAAAATCAGATTCCGCGTATTCGAATTCTGCATGGTCTCGCCGTTGAGTGTCAGCGAGATAGCCAAATTGTGAGGATCGTCAATCTCGTCAGGGGTGACGATCGCGGGACCGAAAGGCGCGAAAGTGTCGAACGTCTTACCGATCATCCACTGGCTGGTTGCCAGTTGGAAGTCGCGAGCACTCACGTCGTTGAAGATGGTGTAGCCAAACACGTGCTCCTGCCAGCGCTCCGCCGGTATATGCCGCCCGCCCTTTCCGATCACCACCGCCAGTTCCGCTTCGTAGTCCGGCCGTGAGGAGTTCTTCGGCAGTACGATCGGGTGGAGATGTCCCGTGACCGCAGTCGGGAACTTGGCGAATACCGTGGGCACGGAGGGAACTGTCATTCCGGACTCCTCGGCGTGATCGCGGTAGTTGAGCCCAATGCAAATAATTTTGGGCGGTCTCGGAATCGGCGCCGCCACCCGCGTGTTCTGCGGTTCGAACAACTCGGCTGAAGGAGGATTGCCGATCCAGCGATTGACGCTGTCCAGCGCGTCTCGACCGCCGGAAATCACGGAGAGCAAGTCCTTGAAGCCGGCGTCTCCCAGCCCGATCACCTGGTCGTCAAACCAGACTGCGGGTTCGTTATAGTTGGCTCGATGAATGGTCACAAATCGCATATCGATCTTTCGAGTGTAGACGGAAACGCGGAGATGCGGCGCTGCGATTTTTATTTCGGACTGTCTCCCGAAGGGTTTTCCAGCTCGCGATAGGCGCGATCGATGAAGGAATTCAGAAAGTAATTCTGGAATTCAGTGAGGCGCGCTTCCGCGATGCCTAGATGCGCGGCGTATGCGGCTGCATGCGCCGTCAGGTCGGTTCTGGTCTGTTCCGCTGTGCGGCCTTTCGCTCTGGATTCGACGACATCGGACTTCACGTGGCGAAACAGCTCGAGATTCCGTGTGAGGTAGACTTTATCGTGCTCGGCCTCCCCGTGCCCAGGGATGATGAGGGAAACATCCAGGCTGTCCAACTTCTCCAGTGTGCGGATCCAATCCTGCGGATAACTGCCTCCGACCGCGAAGGGAATTGGGTGCACCAGAATATCCCCCGTGATCAGAATCTTTTCCTTCGGCAGGTATAAATAGGTGTCGCCCGGCGTAATCGCTCGATCGTGCAGCACGCGGATCTCGCGCCCGCCCAAGTAGAGCGTGGCGGAACCGGAAAAGGTCGAGTTCGGGAAGGTATACTCGACGGACCGCTTCTGCCGCAGGAACTCCTCATCCGCGGCGAGCAGCTCACGCCGCTTGGCGAGAGCTTCGGCCGGCGAATTTTTGGCCTCGGCGGCGGCCAGTTGCTCCTTCTGATAGGCGATATATCCGGGCAGGTCCTTTTCCAGTCCTGGAGCGTTCCACGGGATGGCGACATCCCTCATTAGTTCTCGATTCTTCGCATGGGAAAGGAATTGAACGTAGGGGAAGGCCGCACGGAACGACTGATTGCCGCCCCAATGGTCCCAATGCCAGTGTGAGTTGATTACGTAGAGTACGGGCTTATCGGTGAGCTTGCGCAATTCCGCGAGGATGGTATCTCCGGCCGCGGGCGTGGCGCCAGTATCGAACATCACCACGCCTTCGTTCGTAAGGATTGCGACCGCGTTACCGCCGAATCCGACATCGCCATAAGGCGAGGTCGAGAACAGATAGACATCATCCGCAACCTTCGACATCGTCACCTTGCCGTACTCGGCGGCCGGGCCGACAGCAGGAATGGCGAATGTGCACAGGAGCGTCAGCAGACTCTTCGGATTCACTCGGGTAAGGACGGACCTTGGGCGATTCTGTTAGGGCCCCTCTAGTCATGACGCTGCGCTCAAGGAAGGGGCCCGAATAGGCGATAAGCATACGTCGTAATTGAGATCTCTGCAGATTTCGCGCGCCATCTCGCGCTAATGCCCGAGGCATTGGCGACGATAGGGCAGGGGCACTGCTCTTCCATGATTCGGAGGAAGCGGAAGAGGATGAGATCGCGGGATCCGGGCGGGACCGTCAGGGTCACGGCAATTGGACAAATCCTAGCCCCTGGTTTTCAACCAGTTACAGAGGTATAAATCGGAATTGAGACGTGGACGTCTGTTATACAGGAGGTTTCATGTACGCGGACCTCTCATACTGCCTGCGAAATTGGCTACGCCACCCTGTCCCTGCCGTTGCGGCCCTGCTGACACTCGCCCTGGGCATCGGCGTCAATACCGCTGTTTTCAGCGTGGTGAACGCCGTGCTCCTGCGGCCTCTCCCCTATCGGGATGCAAGCCGCCTCGTAACCATACGCGCGCAGATTCCTCACCTGAACATCTACGGTGCCTTCGTGGAGTACCACGCCTTCGGCGAATGGTGGCGCGCCCGAAGCCATTCCTTTGAGACCCTTTCGGCCTACTCGCCCGGTTCCGCCAACCTTATTCTGGGCGATGAACCCGAACGGGTCGCGACGTGTCGGGTGAATGCCGGCTTCCTGGCGATGACTGGCGTAAGCCCGGCATTGGGCCGCGACTTTCTTCCGGATGAAGATCGGCCCGGTGCCGAGCGCGTCGCCATCCTGACTGACGAACTCTGGCGCCGGCGCTTTGGTGCTGACCGGACCGCGGTCGGGCGCCAGATCGTCCTCGACTACCAGAACTATACCGTGGTGGGCGTCCTGCCGCCGGGCTTCGAGCTGTACGGGAGTGACGTCGGGGTTTTTGTTCCGCTCGCCTCCAGCACCGCGCGCGTTCCTGGTATGCCCTCGGTCGGAGTGTTCGGGCGGCTCAAACCCGGACTGCCACTCGCCCTCGCACAAACCGAGATCGATGAATTATGCCGCCAATGGGTCGCGCAGTTTCACTACCCGGCAGATTGGGGAGCGCGCGTCTGGACTGTGCACGATTTCGCCATACGCGATGTGCGGGCGAGCGTGATGCTGGTTTGGGCGGGCGCTGGCCTGGTGTTGTGCATCGCGTGCGTCAACGTTGCCAACCTGTTGTTGGCTCGAGCCGCTGGCAGGCAGCGGGAAATCGCCATCCGCAGCGCGTTGGGAGCGAGTATCGCGCGAATTGTTCGCCAATTGCTCGTGGAAAGTGCGATGCTTGGAGCAATCGCGGCTGCCTTGGGCTTGGCGGCGGCCTGGATCGCCGTTCGCGCCTTTGCGGCGGCGCCCCTTTACCTGCCTTTTCAGAAGAGCGTTTCGATCGACGCGCCAGTGTTACTCTTCACTCTGTTCGTAGCTTTGGGGACGACGGCACTCTTCAGCCTGGCCCCCGCACTGTCGCTCGCACGAACAGAACTCTCGCAGAACCTCAAAGAGGGAACGCGCGGCGGCGGCGAAGGCGTCGGCCGCAGGAGGTTCCGGTCGGCGTTGGTGGTTGCGGAGGTGGCACTCTCAACCCTCTTGGTGATCGGCGCGACTCTCACGGCGCGTAGTTTCACGCGGCTGCAAGCCGTCGACCCGGGCTTCCGTGCGGAGGGCGTATTGACGGCTTCTCTGACGCTCCCATCCACTACATATGGCGACCCCGTAAAGCGGGTTTCATTAATTCAGGCTGTATCCGACCGTTTACAGAGCATTCCCACGGTGACGGCCGCGGGTATGGTCTCGCATCTGCCGTTTAGCAATGCCAAAAGCGGCGCCGGTATTTTGGTCGAAGGTGCTGCGCCGCCGCGCCCCGGCGAAAAGATCATCGTGTTCCAGCGCTCCGCCACGCGCGGCTACTTCGAGGCGGTGGGAGCACGTTTGGTACGCGGCCGCATCTTTGATCTTCACGATGTGGCGGGACGTCCAGTCGCGGTCATCAATGAAACCATGGCACGGCGAGGCTGGCCGAATCAGGACGCCGTCGGCAGCCGATTTGGCGATGGTTCGCCGGAGCACTGGATCGCAGTCGTGGGGGGTGATCTCCGACATACGGCAGACCTCACTGGCGGACGAACCGGACGCGGAGTCATACGTGCCCTACCCCCTCTCACCCGTTGCAAGCATGTCTCTGGCCGTAAAGACCGGCGGGAATCCGCTGGCACTTTCTTCGGCACTCCGCCGGGCGGTCCGCGAGTCCGATAAAGATCTGGCTCTGTTTGGGATCGCGCCGCTGACGGACAGCGTTGCCAAGTCGACGAACTCACGCCGCTTCTCCGCAGTCTTGTTGGCGGCGTTCGCCCTGCTGGCGCTTGTGCTCGCGGCTGTCGGCATCTACGGTGTGATCTCCGATTCGGTGACGCGTCGCGTGCAGGAGATGGGGATCCGGATGGCGCTGGGGGCGGACCGCGGCCGGATCGAGAGCATGGTGGTGGGGCGGGCGCTCGCGCTCGGGGGCGCAGGTGTTGCGTTGGGCTTCGTTTCAGGCCTGGTGTTGACACGCCTGTTGCGGACGCTGCTTTACGGTGTGAGTGCCACCGATCCCGCCATATTCGTTCTCTCGTCGTTCTTCCTTTTGGTGGTGACTGCACTGGCCGCTTACGGGCCAGCCCGCCGGGCAGCGCATACCGACCCATGCATCGCTCTGCGCCTCGAGTAGAGTTAAGCGCTATTCCTGAGCTCCGTGCTCGCGCAGGAGACGGATTGTCGCTTCGTTGGCGTCAGGAAATTCGGACCCGGGAAACCGTAGCGCGTATCCAAGCGGAGTGCACTCCACGAATTCGTCCGGCCGCTCGTAGTGTCCCGGAAGCTTCACACGGATCGAAAGATCCGCACCGCGCTCCAGCAGGAGCCGAGTAACGGCGAGTCCACGCCCGGGAAATTGTGTGACAGCGTGAAAAATCGCAGTCTGGCCGCCCACCCCGCCATCGTCCACCGCGGCGCGAACATTCACATCCGCGCCCCGATCGAGTAGAAGAGCGATTGCCTCCTCGTTGCCGAACTCGGCCGCGAGATGCAACAGTGTCGCGCCTTGCAGCAGCAATCTGCGTGCACCGGTGCTGCCGCAGTCCAGTTCCGGAAATCGCCGCTGGAGCAGAGAGGGATCGGCATCGATGCGCGCCGACAGGATGTCGAGGCGCCCGCGCAGGATGTCGAGAACTCCCGGCAGGTCGTAGCGCGTCGTCCCGCCAGCACCCACAAGCAATTCGATACAGCGAGCGAGATTGGTAGAGCGCGCGTAGGTGCCGATCAGATAGTCGAGGGCGGTGTTGGAGCTTTTCGAGTTCCGGCAATTCGGATCCGCTCCGTGGGCCAGGAGCCATTCGAGTGCTCCAGGGCTGACCGATTCGCAAGGAGCGAGGATGATCGGGAAATTGCCATTCCACTCCGCGTTGACATTCGCACCCCTCGACACCAGGAGTTCCATCATGGCGATCCGGTCGGAGTTGAGCGCAGCGCGCATTAGCGGTCCGTCACCGCCCTGGTGAATGTCCGATCCGTTTTCGATCATCCATCGGGCCATCGCGAGACGCTCCGGCGCAGGCGGTCCCCACGGAATCCGGCACTCCGCGACCCAGGTTAGCGGTCCGTTCTTGCCGTATCCCAGAGGGGCGCGATGCAGTTCGGGAGAGCGGATCATGAGGTGCTTCACCTGCTCGAAATCGTTGGTGTCGATGGCGTGCTTGAGTTGGCCAGTGTCGTTGAGGAGATCGATGTGGGCCTTCAGCTTGGGCCAGCTAGGAAACCCGTAGAGACGGGCGATCTGCAACTGGGCGTGGGTAATGGATTCGGCGCCGCCGGATCTCAGCAGATCTTTCGCCTGGTCCTTCAAATGGCGCAGATTGGGGCGTTCGGGAAGAGGACGCGGGGCATCCCCGGGATGGTTCGGCATATGCGAACTCCTTTCGTCAATTGCCCGGCGTCCGCATCTTCGGGCTGAAAGAAGTTTCGCGATGAATTTCGATGCAGGGGTGGGCTTCTACCCTTTCCGCGGACCGGATGCTCCCCTCCGAAGCTGCGCAAATTATATCACAAAAGAGTTACCCCCTCGCGCGCCAGTTGACGTAGAATACGCCAATGCACTCAGGAATGCGAATCGCCCTTGTCGGCGATTTTAACGATCAACAAAAATCTCATCAGGCAATATCCAAGGCCCTGTCCGCCGTTCCGGGTGGGGAAGTCAATGGCGTGTGGATTCCCACGGATTCCGTCGGCAAGGCGGAAGCCCTGGCAGAATACGACGGAATCTGGTGTGTTCCGGGAATGCCGTACCGAAGCGCGGATGGTGCACTCGCCGCAATCCGGTATGCGCGTACCACGCGGACCCCGTTTCTGGGGACCTCTGCGGGATTCCAATATGCGCTGATCGAATTCGCCCGGAACGTTCTGGGATTCTCCGAAGCCGATCATCAAAAGACCAAGCCAAACGCGTCGATGCCGCTCATCTCGCCCCTGGGATGCGCGCTCGTGGGCATGAAAGGGCGGGTCCATTTTCATCAAGGTTCTCTGCTGCGCAAGGCATATCGCACTGCCGAGTCAGTGGAACATTATCACTGCAGCTTCGGTCTGAACGGCCGGTACCGGCGGCTGCTCGAAGGCGGGCAACTCTATGTCGCAGCGGTGGACGACCAACAGGAAATCCGTGCGGTAGAACTCGACGGCCATCCGTTCTTCGTCGCGGCACTGTTCCAACCGGAGATGGGAGCATCGCCGAATCCGATCGTTGCCGCTTTCGTGAGTGCGTGTGAGCGGCGGCATCGCGGCTTGGCGAAGGTCGCCAGTTAGCCGGGCGGGTCACAGCCGCTACAAAATTTAAGAACGAGTCCGGTGGCGCAGCCCAAAGGTTTTTTGGCGGCCGGCACCTTCGGTCTCGAAGTAGTGTAGATCGACATCCACCGTCCAGCCTTGCGACACCAAGGTGTCGCGCAGGCTGTGTGTGTCCTCCATCGCCAGTCTCGGCATGAAGCGGCGGTCAAAGAGGGAATGGCGGCCGATGTGCCAAGACCGCCTCACTGTAACAACCGTGACAATTGCATATCGAACAGGTGCCATCTTGAAGAATGCGGCTGGTGGCGTGACTTGCGATAATTGAGGAGATTCGGTCGGAGCCAGGCTCGCGGCCTCTCACTCTTATCTTTATGCCAGAGCATTCGCGAACGGCGGCCGCTAAACTACCAGCGGCTCGCACTACGGCCAAGCACCACAAAGCCCCGCACCCGAGTCCTACGCCGGAACCCCCAGCGGAAACCGCCAATCTGAAGAGCCCCGAACTCTATCTGAACCGCGAACTGTCTCTCCTGGCGTTCCAGCGCAGGGTGCTGGAGGAGGCCGTAGACGAGAGGAATCCTCTTCTCGAGCGCTTGAAGTTTCTGGCGATTCTCGGGTCGAACCTGGACGAATTCTTCATGGTCCGGGTGGCCGGATTGTTCGCCCAGGTGGACGCGGGAACTCTGGATACGGGAAGCGACGGAATGAGCCCGCGGGCTCAGCTCATCGGCATCCGGCGGGAAGTGAAACGGCTCGTCAAGGAAGGCCACAAGTGCCTGGAAGGCATGATGCCGTCGCTGCGCGAGCAAGGCATCTTTATCCACGACTACCGCGACCTGAACGAAGTCCAGTTACTCACCGCGAAGAAGTATTTCGATGAGACCATCTTTCCGGTACTGACGCCGCTCGCACTCGATCCCGGCCGCCCCTTCCCCCACATCTCCAATCTGAGTCTGAACCTGGCGGTGCTCATTCAAGACGAGCAAGGCAATCAGCACTTCGCTCGCATCAAAGTCCCCGATTCGCTACCGCAGCTGGTGCCCTTAAAGAAGGTATCGAAAAAGCTCGGCAAGGCGGCCCCCCGCCGAATCGATCTGGTGTGGCTGGAGCAGGTGGTGGCCGCGCATCTCACGACCTTGTTTCCGGGGATGCAGGTCTTGGAGGCCCACCCGTTCCATGTCACGCGCGACGCCGACATTTCGATTAAGGAATTAGAGGCTGAGGATCTGCTCGAGACCATCGAGGAAGGTGTGCGGCAGCGCCGTTTCGGCAGCGTGGTCCGCCTGATGGTTACACAGGAGATGCCGCCGCGAATCATCGAAATCCTGACGCAAAACCTGGAGCTCGACGCGACCGACGTTTATCGTGTTCCAGGGCCGCTCTCGATGAAGCGCCTGATGGACGTCTACCAGTTGGACCGGCCCGAGCTGAAGGACCCGATTTTCGTGCCCGTAGTCCCCGCTGGGCTGACGCCGACCGGAGAAGATGACGATATCTTCTCGAGGATTCGCAATCAGAGCATTCTCCTCCATCATCCGTTTGATTCCTTCCAACCGGTGATCGAATTCATCCGCACAGCCGCCAAGGATCCGGCGGTTCTGGCCATCAAATCGTGCCTGTATCGGGTGGGGAGAAACTCCCCGATCGTAGAAGGTTTGTTGGACGCCATCGAAGAGGACAAGCAGGTCGCCGCCCTGGTGGAGTTGAAGGCCCGTTTCGATGAGGAGAGCAACATCGAATGGGCCCGAGCGATGGAAAAAGCGGGCGTGCACGTGGTCTACGGATTGTTGGGTCTCAAGATCCACTCGAAGATCGCGATGGTGGTGAGGCGCGAGGGCGGGAATATGGTTCGCTACATCCACCTTTCGACCGGAAACTACAATCCCATCACGGCCCACCTGTACACCGATATCGGCATGTTCACCTGCGATGAAGAGATCGCGGACGACGCCACCAATCTGTTCAACTATCTGACGGGCTATTCCGCCAAGACCGACTACAAGAAACTCCTGGTAGCGCCCCTGAATCTGCGGGCGCGATTCGCGGCCCTGATCGAGCGCGAAATCGATCACGCACGAGCGGGAGAAAAGGGCCACCTGATTTTCAAGATGAACGCCCTGGTGGACGAGCCGCTGATCCGTGCACTCTACCGCGCGTCTCAAGCCGGAGTGAAGATTCAGCTTCTGGTGCGCGGCATCTGCTGCCTGCGCCCCGGAGTGCCCGGCGTGAGCGATCAGATCGAGGTCACCAGCATTGTCGGGCGCTTCCTCGAGCACAGCCGCGTCTACTACTTCCGCAATGGCGGCGAGGAAGAGATCTACGTCGGCAGCGCGGATCTGATGCCGCGCAATATCGACCATCGCGTGGAAGTCCTGTTCCCCATCGACGACCCGGCGTGGGTCAAGAAAATTCGAGACGACGTGCTCGGTGTCTACCTGGCGGACAATGTGAAGGCTCGCGTGATGCTGCCCAACGGCACGTACGTGAAGAAGGAGCCGAGCGAGGGAGTAAAGCATCTGAACAGCCAGGAACGGCTGCTTCGTAAAGCCTACCCGCATCGCGCGAAAAACGGAAACGCAAAGACGTAATGGGTCGCTTCGGTTGTTTGATAGCCGCTAGCGCCCCACTCCCTTACGGTCGTGGCTCGTTGCGAGCCGCGCGAATGTATTTGGGTAGCTCAGCGAGCCGCGCGTAAGGTAAGTGTAAGAAGCCGTGAAAAATCCGGGGGCGCCTGCCCCCACATACGATGAGGCATCGCTTGCTGACGCGCGCGGCTCGCATGCACACCTACCGCCGGGAACGTATCTGAGGTAGGTGACGAGCCGCGACCGTGAGGGAGCGTCTCTGCCCTGTTCAGCGATCGCTTACGAGCCGCGCGCGTAAGCAAGCGATCTGGCGACACGTCGGCGGGACTTCTGAAACCACGCACTGTAGAGGCGAACAGCGTGCCGGACCTTTTGCCACCGGCCGTTAAGTGGCGTAGTAGCCAGCGCGGGTTTGGACTACCAGGAGTTCTTTCTTCTTCTTGGCAGCCAGGTGCAGGTGATGGTAGACGCCGGGTTCGCCAGGCTTATCCGGGCTGAAGCCGATGCTGTACTGATTCCGCAAATCCTCTTCGATATCGGCGTAGATTTTGTCCAGCGGATGGAAATGCGAGACGCTGTAGAAGCGCCCACCAGTCTCCATGGCGATCTGCTGGAGCACCTTCTTGCCGTCTGGAAGATTGCTGCCGCCACCGCCGGGATAGCCGCCTCCCGGATAGCCCATACGGCGCCGCCCCATTGGGCCACCGAATCCACCGTTGTTCCCGTAGGCTTCGGAATCGGCGAACAGAACGGCATAGACCAGCGTGTCCGATTTCTGAGCTGCTGAGATGGACTGGAAGAGCGTGCTCTTACTGCCGGTGTCGACGCCATCCGTCAGCAGCACGAGAGCTTTGCGGCCCTGCTGCTTCTTCATGACATCTTCGGAGGCCAGCAGAATCGCGTCATACAACTGCGTTCCGCCATTCCGGCGCCCTCCTCCTCCGCCGCCACCTTGTGGATATCGCCGTCCGCCGCCAGGATAGCCGCCACCGGGATATCCACCGCCCGGGTATCCCCCACCCTGCGGATAGCCACCGCCTTGCGGATAGTTGCCACCTTGCGGATTATTGCCGCCCTGCTGCTGGGCCTGTTGATTGGTGCCGACTTCGAGGAGGTCGAGCGCCTTTTCCAACTGCGCCTTGGAGGCGGTGAAGTCTTGCAGGAGTTCCACCTGAAAATCGAAGTGCAGGACAAACGCCAGGTCGCGATCGGCTCGCAGGATCTGGTCGAAGAATTTGAAGCTGGCGTTGCGCTCGTCACTCAGGACGCGGCGCTGACTGCCGCTGGTGTCGACGAGCAATCCGAGATAAAGCGGAGAGTTGGCTTCCTGCGAAAAGAATTTGATAGTCTGGGTTGCCCCATCGTCGTCCAGTGTGAAGTCGTCTTTCGTCAGATCGTGAACGATTTTCCCCTGCTTGGTTCGCACGGTGGCATACAAATTCACCAATTTGACATCGGTGGAGTAGCTCGGTTTCTGCCCCTGTGCCGGGGCCTGAGACGGCTGCTGAGCTGGTTGGGCTTGCTGAGTGGTCTGCGCCGGCTGACCAGTCGCGGGCGACTGCGCGTTCAGGAAACGTGCCGCTGGAAACAGAGAGAGGGCGGAGAGCATGGACCGCCGCGAGATCTTATTTGACATGAGCACTTCGCTACCAAAAGATGCGCGGCAGCCGGATTTCGTTACACTCTCTTGCAAGCGGCAATGAGTTTTTGCTGATTCGATGAGAGTTAGGGCAGCGCGGCGGGGCCAGCGACCTGACCCTCCGTGACCGCGTCGAGCACCCGCTTGAGATCCTGCAGATTCAGCGGCTTACTCACATAGTCAGTCATTCCGGCGGCGAGGCAGCGCTCGCGGTCGCCGACCATGGAGTGTGCCGTAGTTGCAATAATCGGGATGTTGCGCCCGCGGCTGCCGGAGGCGCGGATGCGGGCGGTGGTTTCGTACCCGTCCAGATTGGGCATCTGGCAATCCATGAAGATCACGTCGTATGGACGCTCGGTCCAGCGGTGTAAAGCCTCTCGTCCGTCGGCCGCCACATCCACCTCACAGCCGAGTTTGCCGAGCATCAACTTTCCGAGCTTCTGATTCACGGGATTATCTTCGGCTAACAGCACCAGCCATCGCCTGGATTCGCCAGCCGGGGGCGCGGGAGTGGAGCGTTGGGGTGGCAGGGTCGTAGCGGGGGCGGCTGGCAGCGGCAACTCCACCCAGAAGGTTGAGCCGTCAGCCCCACTGTGCATGCCTACCGTGCCGCCCATCAGTTCCGCCAACTGCTTGCAGATCGCCAGTCCGAGGCCGGTGCCTCCGAAACGGCGGGAATTCGAGGAGTCGGCCTGGAAGAATTTACTGAACAGCAGATGTTGATGTTCGGACGCGATGCCAATGCCGGAGTCCGAAACCGATATCCGGCAGCCGGCGTCCAGGGCATATTCCACGGCGATGCGGACGCCGCCTTCGTCGGTGAACTTCACCGCGTTGCTGATGTAGTTGAGCAGGATCTGGCGAACGCGAAGGCCGTCTCCGATGACCCTATGAGGCGCGACGGAGGGAAAGTCGAGAGTGAGTCCGATGCCTTTCTGCTGGGCCTTGGGATGCAGAAGTTGGACGCAATCTTCGATGGTTGCGTAGAGGTCGAAAGGCTCGCGGACCACGGTAATTTTGCCGGCCTCGATCTTCTCGAAATCGAGGATGTCGTTGATCACCGACAGTAGCGACTCCGCCGATAGTAAAGCGGCGTCGGCCCATTCGCTCTGCTCGGCGTTGAGGCCGCTCTCGCGCAGCAGGCGAGTCATGCCTAAGACACCGTTCATGGGGGTGCGGATCTCGTGGCTCATGTTGGCCAGGAATTGACTCTTGGCGCGATTGGCGTGCTCAGCCCGCGATTTCTCGCTCGCCAGTTCCTGCGTACGGAGTTGGATGGCCGCTTCGAGCACCTCCTGCTGCCGTTTGTGGCGCTCCAGATGGCGTCTCCATCCGAGCCAACCGAGGAGTATGACGAGCATACTGGCGGCGGCCCAGAACCACTGGCTTTGCCACCAGGCCGGCCGCACCCTGAACGAAAAGCGCGCGGGCACTGTGCTCCAAACACCCGCCGCATTGCGTGCCAGGACTTCGAAGGTATACGACCCAGGCGACAGGTTGGGGTAGCGCGCTTCATTTTGCGGCCCTTCAACCCAACCCGGGTCCACATTCGAGAGGCGGTAGCGATAGAGGCGGTCGCGGTTGTTGAAGAGCATGGGCGCGGAGAAGCGCACATAGAAGTACCGGTCGGAATAGGAGCACTCGGCGCCGGAGGTGTGGAGTACGGTGGTTTCGCCGAGGCGCGTCTCGGTGAGACTCACGATGGGGGGCCGCAGGGGCGGCAAAGGCTGGCGGCGGAAGCGAGAGAGACCCCGGCTAGTGCCGATCCAGACGCTTCCATCGGGATCGGCGAGGAAGGCGCGGCTGTTGCAATCGTCCCAGGCAAGTCCATCCATTTGGCCGTAGTGGCGCCACTTTCCTCCGGTCAATACCAGGACGCCGTTATCCGTGCCGTTCCACAGGGCGCCGGTGGAATCGCTGCCCAGGAACACGGTCTCGCCGGAGACCGCGTCGTTACCAGGCCGGAGCTGCTCGACGCGGGAGTGCGAGCCATCCCAGTTGAGGCGTGAGAGACCTGCGTTATCGGGATAACTCAGCCAGACACTGCCGTCGGAAACAGGCCAGATGGCCTTGGTCGCGGTTTGCAGAAGGCCATCGCGCGCGGTCAGACGGGTCCAGCGGCCGTGGTCGAAACAGGCGAGTCCCTCAGCGCCGGATACCCAGATTCTGCCCTGGCTATCTTCCGCCATTTGGTAGAAGATTTCGTCTTTCACCGTCGCCGGAACGGGTTGGGGGCGCATGACCGGCACGCGATCGGCCACCGGCGATTCGCTGCGATAGATCGCTCCCAGGGTCGTGACCCACAGGAAATCGTCACGGTCGACCAGCAATCCCCGGGGAGCGTAGGCGCGCTCGCCACCCAAAAGGATCGGTTCGACCCTCCCGCTGGATCTGTCGAGACGGAACAGACCATTGTTGCCGGTGCCGACAAAGAGCGTGTTGTTACGCGAATGAGCGAGGGAAAGCACCATATACGACGCGAACCCGGGTTTGGTCTCCCAGCGGGAAGGCGATCCGGAACCGCTCTTCGCAAATGCCAGTCCGCCGCTAGTGCCCACCCAGACTGTCCCTGCGGCATCGCGATGGATAGCCCAAATGGCTTCGTGGGGTAGTCCCTCCTGGCTGCCCCAACTTTCCCACTCGGAGTATCCCAGCCAGCGCGCGAGGCCAAGGCCGGCGATCCCAACCCACAGCGAGCCTTCACGGTCGGCGAGCACCGCGGAGATGTCGTTGCGGATTAGCCCCGCGCCGCGGTCCACGAGCCGCCAATGCGTCTGGTCCCAGCGGTACAGGCCTTCCGGCCCCGCCACGATCACGTCGCCGTTGAAGGCGACATCGAGTACCGGATCGCCCAGAAAGGGAGAGAATGGCGCGGTCTTGCCTGACGGAAGGGGCGGGAGGCGGTCGAATTTCCCGGTCTTGGCACGGTGGACCCAGACGGAGGAGATGCTGAGGATCCACAAATCGCCATTACGGTCGGCTCGCAGGCTTTGCCAGTAAGCGGGAGGCAGGTCGGCGTTGAGGGGGACTAGTCGATCGTGTTGAACGGTGCAAAGCGCTTTGCCGCAGCCGGCCCATATGGTGCCGTTGGGATCGCGATAAACGCTCTGAATGGAGGGATCGGGGTCTACTTTTAACACGTAGGTTGCGGCGGTATCAGCGCCGGTAGTCCGCGTCTTCACGATCAGGCCGTGATCAGTCGCGAGATAGAGTAGGCCGGCATCATCGGTGGCGATGCCCTGCCGCCGCGCCGTAGTGAGCGGTGCGCCATCGAACAACACTGGTTCGAAGCGGTTCTGCACGTAGCGGATCAGCCCGGTGCTGGTAGCCGCCAATAGAGAGCCGTCGGCATCTTCGTATAAGGACGAGATAGCGCCGCTAGGATGTCCGGGCAGGGAGTGGAAGGAATCGAAGCGGGACCCGTCGTAGCGGAAGAGGCCATTCTGCGTGCCCACCCACAGGAAGCCTTCGGAGTCCTGTAACAGGGAGAGCGGCGCCAGATTGGTGAGGCCCTCGGCTTGTCCGTAGAGCTGAAAGGTGTAGCGCTGGGCAAGGCAGAGTGGTGACGTAAAGGCCAAAAGGAGCAGCGGCGCGAGGATTCGATGAATACCCGAGGGCACAGACACTCTCGCGGCAGCTTGCCATGAGCGGCCGCCGGCGGACAAGATATCTGTGGGGGTGGCCGTCTGCTCACTAAAGTAAAGGCGAGGAACCGGACAAGCACACGGCGGGGGGAAGAGCAAGTGGAAAGTCGCGTCGCGCCGTGGCATCCTGGAATGATCAGGGCAAAGACATGATCACGAAAACGGTTCGCTCCCGGTTCCCCCATGAGGTGGGTGAAAAGGTCGAAGGTTGCACGATCCTGGAATCGCGCGTTGTGATTCCCCCAAACCCTGCCGAAATGCGGCGAGGCGTCTACGAGTACGTGGTAGAAGTGCCTCCGGCGCCGGCACCGGCTCCCAAAACACGCACTCCGCGTCAGTCAGCTCCGCCCCGCGAGCGGGAATCCTCGCAGACACCGGAATCCTTCACGCGAGCAACTCCCGAAGAAATGGGCGGCCGCCTGATCCGCCGCTTGCCCTCCCGTTAGCAGTTGACGAAAAAGATCGAACAATCGCTTGCTCACGCGCGCGGCTCGCAACTTGCAACTCGCGTTCGTAAGTCGTGTTCGCAACTCGCATTCGCGACTCGCGTTCACAACTCGCTTTCGCAGCTCGCAACCCTCACCTCGTGTTGCAATGACTTAACGAGCCGCGACCGTGAGAATCTTGAAAAATACGGGAGCGCCTGCCCCACATACGATGAGGCATCGCTTGCTTACGCGCGCGGCTCGCAAGCACACCTACCGCCGGGAACGTATCTGGGATAGGTTACGAGCCGCGACCGTGAGGGAGCGTCACCTCCCGCTGATTACTGACCGCTTGCTCACGCGCGCGGCGCAACGAGCCACGACCGCAAGGGGGTGATTTTGGGAACGATCGGGGCATCCTTGCTTACGCGCGCGGCTCGCAGCGAGCCGCGACCGTGAGGGAGCGAACCCGCTGAACGCTTCCTCCACGCTTCCTACCCTCTTACTTCGCCTGGATCTCCTCCATGTAGTTCAACAGCGCGTAGACGCGATCCTGGCCCTCATGCAGATTCGGCGTCATATTGGTGAAAATCGGACCCCAGATCGGCATTTCCGCAGAACCGTGGGCAGGTACTCCCGACTCTCCGCGGAACGTGGCGAGGATCTTTTGCTCGGGAAACTTCCCATTGTTGCGCCGGCTGATCTGTGTCAGGTCGGTGGGATTGGTCTTCAGGGCACCCGCTGCGGGACCGCTGCCTTTAGCGTCCTGGCCATGGCACACTGCGCAGTATTGACGGAAGAGGTCCTTGCCGGACATCGCGGCAGTGGGCTTGGCGGGGACTTTCTTCACGCTCTTGTCCTGAGCGTGTACCGCAAAAGTCGACACTCCTACGGCCACAAGAAGAAAAAGATAAAGAGGTGCTGCAATTCTCTTCATACCCGGATTGTATGTCAAATCAGAACTTATTGGGTGAGAAAAGAGCTCATGGGGAATTTGACGGAGCCCGTGAAGTCTCGACACGAGTGTCGAGACGGCAAACAGAAGTGTTTGCGCCACGGAAAGATTTAATCCTTGTGTTTTTTGTGGAAGAATTTGTGTTGCAGATCGGGCCAGAATTCGGACATCAGGTTGCCCGTCACGCCACCGAACAGGCTCGTCTCTACACGGCCCGCCATCACGCGGCCGCGGATGCTGGCTGCGGGGTAGTACAGATTGGAAGCCGCGATGCCTAAAGACATTCCGAAAATTCCCGAGGCATTGAAGGCATCGCGGCCAGAATCCTGGCGGCAGATCACGAGACGGCTGATCGAGTAAAGAATCCGCGAAGGCACCTTAGCTTCCGGTCCTTTGCGGAAGTAGCGCGGATCCTGATGCAGCAGGTCCGCCAGAACTCCAGCGCTGAAGAAGTTCTGGGTACCGAAATCGGCCACGGCTGCGCCAAAGCGCTCGCCAAAGGCGCGCCCGCCTTCACCATACTTCGGGGTCTGATTGCCCATTTGGGAGAATCCGGCGCCTACCACTGCATTCACCAGATTAAAAGGATCGATCGTTTCTTTAAGCGCCAGCGACCACTTCTGCTTGTGTGTCAGAGGAGCGACGTGCCCGGTGGCGGCAGTCTCGGTGACCGTTTGGTAATCGGGAATGACGCCGAGGATGCGCTCTTCATTGAACGGGTCGACGATCGCAGGGGCCGGAGCTGGAAGAATGGCAGCCGATTCGGTGGGCGCGGAAGGAGAGGACGCCGAATCGGTGGGAGCGCTCGCCGGTTGGCCGAATGCCGCGACGCTCACTACGAAACAACCGACCACCAGCGAGTTTGCTCGATGACCCAACATGCAAGAGGCGCGCCGCGCTACAAGGAGGTTACTGGCGAGCGCCTCTCCTTCGCAAGGGGCCCTAAATGGCTATCTTCGTGCTAAATCACCCAACGCGAGTGGCAACCGACTTGGCCTGCAGGAAAAGCAATAGATAATCTGGTCCCCCCGCCTTGGAATCGGTGCCAGACATATTAAACCCGCCAAATGGGTGCGCGCCCACCATCGCCCCGGTGCATTTCCGGTTCAAATAGAGGTTGCCCACGTGGAAACGCTCGCGGGCCTGGCGCAGGTGCTCGGCGTTATTCGAGTACAAAGCGCCGGTCAGGCCGTATTGCGAATCGTTAGCCATTTCGAGAGCTTGTTCAAAGTCGCGGGCGCGGGTGACCGCCAGGACGGGCCCGAAGATTTCCTCCTGGAAAATGCGGGCGGCGGGGTCTACGTCCGCAATAATCGTCGGCGCGATGAAGTACCCCGTTTCTGGTACAGCGCCATCCCCGGTCATCAGGCGGCCTTCCTGTTTGCCGGTTTCGATATATTGCAGAATGCTTTTACGCGCACTGGCGCTGATCACAGGGCCCATGAAATTGCTGGGATCGTCGGAAGGGCCGACCTTGATCTTCGCCGCCTTGGCTACCAGTTTCTCCAGGAACTGATCATAGATCGCGGTATGCACAATCGCGCGCGAGCAGGCGGAACACTTCTGCCCTTGAAAGCCAAAAGCCGAAGCCAATACGCCGTCAACCGCCTTCTCGAGATCGGCATCGCCATCCACCACGATCGCGTCCTTGCCGCCCATTTCGGCAATTACGCGCTTGATCCAGATCTGCCCGGGCTGATGTTTTGCCGCCAGCTCGTTGATATGCAGGCCCACATCGCGCGATCCGGTGAAGGAGATGAAGCGTGTCTTGGGGTGCTTCACGAGGACGTCGCCAACCGCGCCGCCGCTGCCCGTGAGCAGTGTAAAGCAGGCCTCTGGGAATCCGGCCTCGAGCAACACCTCGGCGAACTTTGCGGCGATAGTCGGAGTTTCACTTGACGGCTTGAGAATCGCTGTATTTCCGGTCACGAGCGCGGCGGCGCTCATGCCCACCAGAATTGCCAAAGGGAAATTCCATGGTGGAATCACCACACCCACGCCCAGAGGAATATAAATCATCTCATCGTGCTCGCCGGGGAGTTGCAGGACGGGCTGCGGACCAGCCATGCGCTCCATTTCTCTCGCATAGTATTCGCAAAAATCGATGGCTTCGCAGACGTCGGCCTCGGCCTCGGGCCAGGTTTTTCCGGCTTCATAAACCAGCCACGCGTCGAATTCGAACTTGCGCGCTCGCAGGATTCGCGCTGCGTCCAGCAGCAGGCGGACGCGCTCTTCGGCGGGAGTCCGGCTCCACTGTTGGAAGGCGGCATACGCGCTTTCCACGGCGCGATTCGCCAATTCGGGGGTGGCTTTGTGATGCCGCCCGACGACCTCGGAAGTATTGGAGGGATTGACGGAGACCAGAAGGTTGCCGGTTGAGATGTATTCGCCCGAGATTCGCAGAGGATATTCGCGGCCGAATTCAGAACGAACTTTCGCCAGAGCGTCGAGCATGGCTTGCCGGTTCTCGGACAGGGAGAAGTCGGCCAGAGGTTCGTTGCGGAATTGCGTTAGGGTAGCAGTTGCCATCTCTTTCATCTTACAAAGCCCCGTTAACGGTTGCTTCCTCAAGCACGTCCTTGAGCCGATGCGATTCGGAGAAAAAGTGTGGCAGGACATTCGGTTCGCCCTACGGACGGCGCGCCAGAGCCCGGGTTTCGTTTTGGCAGCGGTGGGAACGCTGTCGCTGGGGATTGGCGCGGTGGCCGCCATCTTCAGCATTTTGAGCGGCGTGCTGCTGCGTCCCCTGCCCTTCGCGCATCCCGAGCGCCTGGTGCAATTTATCCAGTTTGATCCGCACAATCCTGCCGGCGCGGTCTATTATCGCGATCTCGTGACCGCGCGTACGCAGGGGCACATCTTCGACGAGATCGTCACGTACGGGAACGGCAGCCGGAATCTGATCGACGAGCCGGAGCCGGAACGTATTCAGACCGTCAGGGCAGACCGGAATCTATTTCGCGTGCTTGGTGTGGCGCCGATCGTCGGGAGGACCTTCACCGACGACGATCCGCTCACCGTGGCGGTACTCTCGGCGAGTTTGTGGAAACGCCGTTTCGGCGCGGACCCTGCGTGCGTGGGCCGAAAGATTACGCTCGACGGCGAGCTATACACGGTTCTGGGAGTGATGCCGGACAACTTCCAGTTTCCGTACCGGTCTGCGCGCACGGAGATGTGGATTCCGTGGACGATGCCGCCAGAACGAGCGACGAATCCCAATGCGCGCGTCGATCTGGCGGTCGGCAGATTGACGCCGGGCGTCACTTTGGAGGTGGCGCGGCGCCAGATGGCGGCACTCGACACCAGGTTCGCCGCGGAAGATGCCAATCGCATCGGCCGCAGCACGCTCCTCACACCGCTCGCGGGGGTTGTGTCAGGTTCCGTGCGAGCCCCGCTGGTCACCCTCTTCGGCGCGGTGGCGCTGGTGTTGCTGATTGCATGCGCGAACGTGGCCAATCTCCTGCTCGCGCGCGCCTCCCGGAGATCGCACGAGATCGCGGTTCGGGCGGCGCTCGGGGCCAGCCGTGGATGTCTGCTGCAGCAGTTTCTGACGGAAAGCCTGATCCTCAGCCTGGCGGGAGCATTGGGCGGATTGTGGACCGGGATCGCCGCGACCCGGCTCATCGTAAGCATAGCCGCTGCTCGTCTGCCACGGGCTGCGGAGATCGGAATGGACTGGCGCGTCTTCCTGTTCCTGACTCTAGCGGCTGTGGTCTCGGGCCTGACATTCGGAATCCTGCCGGCCCTGAGCGCGTCACGAGTGAGTCCGGACGCCGCTCTCAAACAGGCGGGCCGCGGTGCGGTGCAATTCGGCATCGCTGGATGGAATGGGCGATGGCTGCGCGACGGCTTGGTGGTTGGCGAGGTGGCGCTCTCGTTTTTGCTCCTGGTGAGCGCTGGAATGCTGTTGCGCGGATTTGTGAGGCTGCAGGAGACCCCGTCGGGAATGGTGACGGACGATGTGCTCACGATGCGCCTGACCGTCGCGTTTGAAGAGTATCGAAGCCCGGGCAGCTTCGGAAGGTATCTGCACGAACTGGAGAACCGAGTCCACGGCGTCCCAGGAGTTCGCAGCGCCGGCTTCATTCAATATCTCCCTCTGCAGAATTTTGGATGGAACGCCTCTTTCACGATTCAGGGGCAAGCGCCGGCATCCGCCGAGCAGACACCTCGAACCGAGCTGCGATATGTCAGCCCTGGGTATTTCGAGACGTTGCACATCCCGATCCTCCAAGGGCGCAATCTGAATGAGCGCGACACCAGCGATGCACCGCGAGTGATCCTGGTGAACGAAGCGCTCGCGCTCCGCTATTTCCCGGGTCAGAATCCGCAGGGTCGAGTCACGGACCGCGGCACCATCATCGGGGTAGTCGGCGACGTGCGCACGACGCGGCTCGATCGCCCGGCAACACCCGAGATCTATTACTCCTTTGTGCAAAACGCGGCGGCGACGTCGGATGCGGGCGTGTCCCTGGTGGTGCTGGCGCACGCGCATCCGGAATCGGTGGCGAAGGATGTGGTCCGCGCGATCCAACAGGTGAATCCGCGTCAGGTGGTGTACGACGTGAAGCCGATGAACCGCGTGATCGTGAACTCGCTGGCGGACCTGCAACTGTATCTGTGGTTGCTAGGCGCGTTCGCCGCACTGGCGCTGCTGCTGGCTGTTTCGGGAGTGTATGCCGTGATCGCGTGCCTGGTGGCGGGGCGCACGCAGGAGTTCGGGATTCGTGTCGCGCTGGGGGCGCGAAGCCGGCAGATCGTCGGCATGGTACTGACACACTGTCTTGGCCTGGTACTGGCTGGGAGTGTGCTCGGTGCGGCGGGAGCGATCGCGGCGGGGCGAGCCCTCAGGAATCTGTCGGATGGAGTTACGACCGCAGATTTGGCGACGCCGATCGGGGTGGCCGTGATGCTCACGATTGCGGGACTGGCGGCGGCGCTGGCTCCGGCGCGGCGCGCGATGCAGGTGGATGCGATAACGGCGTTGCAAGACTAGACGAGATTGGTTCGGCTCACTGCTTCTCAAACAATTACTTTCGTGCCGGACAAACCTGCGAATCGAAGAGGAAGTGGTATGCTCTCCCTTATGCCAAACCATTTGGGAAAGCTGGGCGCCCGTTTCGCCTTACCAGTCCTCTGCTTGTCGCTTACCGCGAGTGCTCAAACTGCGCCCGCGCCTGCTCAGGTCCCATCTGCCAGCGCGGCCGGCGTTGCAGTCGCAAACCCGACCTACATTTCCATTCCCATGGAGATCACCGTCAACCGCTCCGCCACCGACGTTTGGAAACGCATCGGCAAGTTCTGCGATATCGGTGAATGGATGCAGATCCCGTGCACGATTACCGCAGGCAAAGACGGCGAAGTCGGGGCAATCAGGAGTGTCGCAAACGAGGTGCTGGTGGGGAAGACCGAACTCTCTTACACCTACACTCAACCCGTAAGGGAGGGGCGGCCCTACAACCTGTATCACGGCACGCTCGAAACGCGACCGCTGACGGCCAGCACGTCGAAACTCGTTTACACCCTGGTTTACGACAATTCGATGCTGGCGGACGACGCGGCCCGCGAAAAGGACAAGGCGCAAAGGACTACGAGGTTCATGCAAGCCCTCCAGAATATGAAGATCCTCGCCGAAGGCGGCACACTGCCGCCACCCGCGGCCCGCAGCGGTGCCCCCAAGAAGTAGAGTTGCGCTTTAAATTGGCAGGTGGGGTCACTTCCTTGCCGTTCTCGATCATGTCCGCCAATACCTGAGGGGCCTGTCGACTCGCGCTTTCGTACGGCATCTTGCTCGCAGCCGCCATCAGCCAAGACTCCTGGTAGCTGCGGCGCGAAAGCCAATATTCATTTCCTCCATCTTTCCGTTGTTCGACGCGACCTTGTAAGGCCTCTCGAAAATCAGGTCATCGTGGATTGCGGCGGCATTGCCCCCTGACGGGATGAATGCCGCCGCACAGCCTCGGCTATTGAACCCCGGCGCTGTTCCTGACGCTCTTCACAGCGCGAAAGTGGTTTCGCACGACGCCCTGCGCTACTGATTCTCCAAGCTGACGGCCCGCCTCCAGCGAATGATAGAAGTGGAACCCCGAATACATGCGAGCCCAGAAGACCTCGTCCATCCAGTCGCGCGTGTCTTCAAACACGTGTTTGTGGACGCCATCGGTGAATGCCAGGCTGTCTGTGACAACGTGGACCCTGGTGGTGCCGAAAAAGTTCGCAATCAGCGTGGTCGCCGCGCCTGTTAAGCAACCATGTGCCGCCGGATATTCGGGATGGTTCGGAGTCGTTCCCAGGGAGAGCCAGGACGCGTCGGCGGGGGTATCGGCGTTTCCGCCGCCTGCCGCGATCGCGGTGACCGGCCTCCAGAAACCGTACTTGTACTTCCCGTTGAAACACCCGATGGACGCATCCGCGACTCCGGTCCAGACCATTGCCATCAGACGGGCCGCATCCGCGGTGCCCAGATTGTTATTGCTCACCAGGTTGTTGAATACCCGGGCATACTGTGCCCCGGTGTGTTCCGTCCAATAGACTCCAATCTCGGTTTCCGCCGCGGACCGAACCGTGCTGTTCGTTCCTCCGTAATTTCGAGTCAGGTTGTAGTCCCGGCTCCAAGGTTCGCTGCTTAAGGCTCTGGGGGGATCGGGGAGTTGGTCGCTCGCCGATTTCATCGTGAACGGCCGCATCTGGCCGAGCCACGGAGTCGCGGGAGCGGCGAAGGCGGGCGGTGTCGGAATCCATGCCCCGGGACCCGATCCGGGCGTGTAGGTTACGTTGGCTTCGAGGCCGTCTCCGGTGCGTGCGCTGATGACTGCCATCGCCGCCGCCTCGCCCACGGCTACGCCGGCCGTCTTCGCATCCGGGTCCCCCACAATAGCTGCTAAGGAGGCCGTGAATTGAGTGTCCAGTGCCGTCTGTTGAAGCGGGAAATAGTTGACCAGAATGCGATGCGCCGCGGCCACCGCGGCGGCGTCGACAGAAGCGTTGGAAGGTCCGGCGATTCGGTAGTAAAACGGTTCGTATTCGCCTGTAATGGCGTTAACCGCGTCGTACATGGCGAGGCTCGAGTAGGCGAGCCAGACGGTGGACGCGGCGGGCACCTTGCCCCCATTCGCGATGATTGTAGTTGACCCGATGGCGTTCCAGTCCGCGACGACATTCGCCGCGTTTAGCACCGAGGCCAAAGACAGCGGTGCGATCAACCAAAGTTTTTTGCTCCTTATCATAAACTCTTCTCCTTTTTCGTGATGAGGTAGGGATATCGATTCCCTCCACCTACACGCGAGAAACACCCGTCAAAAACACAACAGCAGTCGAGTTATTTTTGCGATATCATGTCCCACTAGGGCCGTGGAGTCGCAAACCTCTGATACGACGAAGCTTCTTCTTGCGTGGGCGGATGGCGATGAGAACGCACTGGAGGCCCTGACTCCGCGCGTGTACCGTGAACTGCGCCGCATGGCTGCGGGGTTCATGAGGCGCGAGCGCGAAGGACAAACCCTACAGGCCACGGCCCTGGTTCACGAAGTCTACCTGCGGTTGATCGACGTGCAAAATGTCCCGCGGCACGGCAAAGCTCACTTCTTCGCGATGTGCGCCCAGATCATGCGGCGGATACTGGTGGACGCGGCGCGCAAACGCGCAACCGGTAAGCACGGCGGGGGTTTCGGCCACATCGAACTAACCGAAGTCCCCGACTTGAGTGTCCGCAAAGACCGCGATCTCCTGGTCTTGAACGACGCGCTCGACGAATTGAAAGACTCCGATCCACGCAAGGCGAAAATCGTCGAGCTTCGTTACTTTGGCGGACTGAGTGTGGAGGAGACTGCGGCAGTGCTGAATGTTTCGGAGGGAACCGTCACCCGGGATTGGCGGCTCGCACGTGGGTGGCTCATCTCGGAAATCGGTAAAGCCTGAACCGCCTGTTTTCTTGCTGCCCGCTCCGCTCCGGTCCGAAATGGGTCCGCTAACACGAATGCCCAGCCAGTATGCGGCTCGCCTCGGGATCGCCATAACCGGCCTGACGTTTCCGCCCGACGAAGTAGAGCGCGCAGCCGTCGACGGCCTCGAATGATCTGATCGGCCTGTTGTCAAAGGAAGGCGCCGTGTGATCTGTCCAATCGATACCCGTCATAGCCATCGCCACCTTCGGCTGGGACCAATCAGAAATCCGATCTCGCTCGTCCGGCCACCAGCCGTTCTTGTACTCCACTCTCGCGTTTGCGCCACTCAGACTTCGTGTCAGACGCTCCTTCGTTGGGTGCAAGGGGACTTCCAAACCACGTTAGACCATTCCCGGCACACAAGCCAAAGGCCCCGGAGCGATCCAGGGCCTTTGGCATTGCGATGTTCCGAATCGGGATGTCCCGAGGATCTCAAACGATAGACACTTTAGTCCAACTCGAATTGTTTGACCAGAGAATCGTGCCGGGCGGTAGCAGTTTCGCGGTATAAGTGGCGTCGTCCGGAAAGGTCACCGTAATGTCGGAACCATCCAGAATCGAACCACTGGCAGTCGGGCGCTTATATGCCGACATATCAACCGAAATGGAAGTCCCGCTGACAGAAATGACCGGGCCGGGCACACCACCGCTTGTCCAGGTGCCGTTCAGATCGATCACCGTGCTTAAGCCGGAGCCTTTTGTCCAGGTCGAATTGTTCGACCAGAGGATTGTACCAGGCGCCTCGAGCCTGCCGGTATAATTAGCGTCGTCCGGAAAGGTGACAGTGATGTCAGAGCTATCCAGAACCGACCCTGTGGCGGTTGGGCGATTATAGGCGGACATATTCACCGAGATTGCATTGCCGCTCACGGAAATAACCGGACCCGGAGTACCGCCGCTCTCCCATATGCCATTCAGATCGAAGATTGTCTGAACGGGCGGGATACCGTTGGGATCATATGGGAGAAAGACAAAGGTTCCGAAGAGCGTGTCGAAATACAGGGACACCATATTGGGCGTCTCGGCGGTCGACGCAAATAACGTAACCCCTGAATTCACCGTTTCTCCCACGCTTTGGGTGATTCCGGAGGTGTAAGTCATCGAGGTAACGGTCTCGGTGGAGGTATTGTTATCGAAACCCAACAGCGTGACGAGCCATCCGGGTTTGGTATCGGTCAGTGTGGTTGTCACATTTGACTGCGTCGTGGTGTCGGTGGTGGTCACGGTGTGGCTCGCGACAAACTGATCTCCCTGAGCGTCCGTTCCGCTGCCGCCGAGGCTGGCGGGCACGTTTTGCACAAAACGCGCGCCGGTCAGCGCACTTGCCGAGGCGTTCTGCACGAGGGGATCAAGGCTGAGCAGATTCTGAATGGTGTGAGCATCCAACTGGGTTTGCGTCTGTGAGATCGGCGTTCCCGAGTTCAGCAGCGACAGATCGGAGCTAAGGGTCTGTACGGCATAGGTCCGGACGCCGTCGTAGCCGAGGATGGTGTAACTCAGTTCGCCATTGACGATTGCCCATCCGACTTTGACATTCAAAAGGATGCCGATGCGGTCTCCCACGCCCGGTCCGAGGCCAGCTTCCGTGCCCTGAGTCAGAGTCGTGGTATCGGTGGTCAGCAAGTCATTCTCACTGGTCGCGGTGGCCAGGTTCGTGGTGCTTGAGGTGACCGAGGTACTGAGGCCATCGACGATGTCCTGGAATAACTTGACTCCGGAACTCCAGCAGCTTCAGGTCGTTTTGGGCGTTGCCCGAGGATGACGGAGTTCCCGAGCCGCCTGTAAGGAAGCCCAGAAGTCCTCCGGACGCACCTCCTCCGCTGGGCGCGCCCCCGGCAAAGGATGCGATGCTGGCGGCGAAGTTCACGACGTCGCCGGCAAAGCCGGAGATCTTATCGATGAAATCGGTGGTCGAATAGGCCTTCGCGGCCTTCGTCGAGCTGCCATTGCTGACGGTCGTCGAAATCTTGTTGCTGATCGTTGTGGCGTTCGAATAGACGGCAAAGTTCTTCTTCTCCGGGCCCGGCGGCGGCGCATAGACGATCGCGGTGGGAAGCGCGGGCATGGTGAAGCACCCAGCCGTACAGCACGGAGGTCTCAATATTCTCAGCTGAATGTCGATCTGGCGAGCACCGGACACCAGTTCGACCAGCGTACCGGGAATCTGAAACTGCGACTGAGGAGGAGTGGAATACGACTGAAGGTCGATGGTGAGGAGGTTGCCGCTGGTGATTGTGGCGCTTTTCCCATTCATTGTCACCGTGAAAGAAGGGCCTGCATTCACGACGGAAAAACTTAGCTGGAGATCCATCGCATAGACCAGAACGTATCCAACCGTAATCTGGTGTCCGATCGCGATTTGGCCTACAACTTCGGGCTGAAGAGGGGGTTTGCCGCCTCCGCCGCCTCCCCCTCCAACAGGCTCGGTTACATAGGATTCCGTACCCGTCTGGACAGCGTAGGTGAATTTCCCGGTAGCGCCGTCGAAGGTCCCGACGTGTACGGTCTGGCTCGATTCGGGAAAGGGAATCAGGTTCTGGGCTTCGAGGTTTTTGATTGCGGCATAGGCGCTGGCGACGTCGGGTGTCGTGACGTCAGTCGCCGTGAGGACGGCCGTGCTTCCTGCATTTGTTTGTGGCATAAACTCTTCTCCTTTTTTCGTGATGCGGTCGGGATATCAATTCCCTCGACCTACACGCGAGAAACATCCGGCAAAACCACAACAGCGACGCAGTTTTTTTTGCGCTGTCAGGGTCCAGTGAGGCGTGGAACCGCAAGCCTCTGAGACGACCAAGCTTCTTCTTGCCTGGGCCGATGGCGATGAGCGTGCAACTGGAAGCCCTGACTCCGCGCGTGTAGCGAACTACGCCGCATGGCTGCGGCGCACATGAAGGGCGAGAAGGACAAACTTTACAGGCCAGCACCCTGGTTCAACGAAGTCGACCTGCGCTTGCTCGACTGCAACGAGTCCCGCGACACGGCAAAGCTCACTTCTATGCGATGTGCGCTCAGATCATGCGGGATGCTCGTGGACGTGGGCGCGCAGACGCGCAACCGCAAGCACTCGGGGGTTCGGCCGCATCGAACTGAGATCTTCCAGGTACCCGGCTTCACCGGAAATGGAACGTAAAATCCACGGACTAACTTACAGCCGGTTATTTCCGGATGCGGATGCGGTACGTTGCCGAACCTTGTCGAAAGATTTCACGGCTTTTGAAGATCCCCCGGAAGATCGACTAACACGATGTGCGAATTGCCGCGCAGCCGGTCAAACACGATGTCGCCGTCGGGAGCGATATCGAAACTACGGATGGCGCCGGCGTTATTCAGACGTGTGAGCTCCTTGGTCTTCATGGTCGCCAGATCGAGCTGCCATAGATTCTGCGCCGAGGGCAGTCCCTGCAGGTAGACCAAACCGGAACCGTCGCGCAGGAAGCGGACGCGCACGCCTTCGCGGAGCACTTCGATGGGGGGGAGCTTTACCGGAGTTCCATCTGAGCGAATGGCCATCAGGGGGCAGAAGAAGCCAACGTTCGCACCGGCATATACGATCAGGTCTCTCGTCGGCGACCACACGGGGTTCGATGCCTCCCCTGCGGTGAGCCGAACGGGCGGGCCCCCGCTGACGGGAATCTTGAAAAGCCCCGCACTCTGGCTATCGGCTCCTCCGGTAACAATCCACTGCGCATCCGGCGACCAGTCGGCCGCCCCACTGATGTCTATGGACTCCCCAAGCGGCCGGAGTTCATTGCCCTCGGCAGTCTCCAGGTGCAGCGTCAATTTCCCATTCCGGCGAAGCGCGATCACCACGCGCCGTCCGTCCGCGGAAACGGCCGCAGGATCCAGCAGCGCTCCATCGGAGCCTTTCCAAATCTCCGTACTCTGTCCGTCCTGGTAGCGCCACAACCCGTCGCCCGTGCCACGAGAGGATAAATAGAATAGTGACGTTCCGCCGAACCGCGGGCCCAAGGCTCTCACCGTGCCCACCGGGTATGGCTTCACGTCCCGCTCTTCCGCCACTCGCTTCAGGATCGGCACGCTCCACAAGCTCGGAATCGGGCTCGATTCGGTCGCCACCAGGTGGCGGCCATCGGCGCTGGCGGCAACCGAGACGTACTTCTCCAAACCGAAGCTGATCCGATGAGTGGTCTTGCGATTCACGTCAAGCGCCCACAGCCAGGGCCCCGAACCGTCCCGGTCGCGGGCCACGTAGACTACCGTCCCGGAGTCCAGAGCAGCCGGAGATCTCACTTCGCTGTTGTGCTCAGTGAGGCGCTCTGGCACTCCCCCATCGGGAGAAATGCGCCACAGATCCATCTGGTTGGTGGTCACAAACCCTCGCACGAAATAAATCCACTGCCCGTCCCGCGACCAGACTGGATAATGATTGTGGAATCCGGGTTTGTCTAACAAGATCCGGCGCGGGCTACCGCCAGTGCGATCCGCGACAAACATTGGGTCACCCCCGTCCGCAGTGTGGTAGACAAGGCGATTTCCGTCGGGAGACCATGCCACATTCCATGGCGGCGTCTTGGCCGGACTGCTGGACATGAACACCCTCGGTGCCCCGCCCATCAGTGGAAGGCTGCGCAATGGCGAGGTGACGTCCGCATCGTGGAACCAGATCTGGGAGCCATCGCCGGAAAAGCCCAGGGCACGCACCAAGCCATCCAGGTTTGGCGTTTTGCCTTGTGTAAGATTGACCGCACTGCCGGTTCCCACCTGGCTGACCCAAACGTCCAAAGGGCCGCTGCGGTCGGAAAGAAACGCCACAAACCGTCCGTCAGGGGAGATCGCCGCATCGCGCTCCACACCCTCGAAGTCGGTCAACCGCGTGAATATCGCGTTGGCGATCGGATTCACGACGGCTTCCTGTGGGTGTCGAACCAACCATCCGGTCGCCCCGCCTGCCGCCAGTAACAGCGCGGCGGCCGGAAACCATAACAGCCTCGCGTATCGCGGAAGAATCCGCCGCTTCTCAATGGTCTCAACGCCCGCCTGCGGAAGACCGGAAATCGCTGCCTTTTGGGACGCCTCGACCGGCTTCGCAGCCCATGATAGCTCGCTCCGCACATCGGCCGCCGATTGCCAGCGATCTTCGGGATCCAGCGCCAGGCACCGCTCGATTACGTGTCCCAGCTTTTCCGGTAGTTGTCCGAGGGACGGCATCTCTCCCCGCGAACAACGCTTTCCCGTGGCCATCTCATGCAGGATCAACCCCAGCGTGTAGATGTCGCTGCGAGCGTCGCACCCCCGGCCTTCGCGCTGTTCGGGCGCCATGTAGGCCGGCGTGCCCATCACCATGTTCCTTCCAGTGAGGCTCGCATCCTCCGAACACTTGGCCAGTCCGAAATCCAACACCTTTACGCCCGCTTTGCTGACTACGATGTTGGCAGGCTTCATGTCGCGATGCACCACCCCTTGGGCATGGGCCGCCGCCAGTGCATCGGCGATTTCCCCGCCGCGCAGCAGGGTCTGCTCGATCGAAAGCGGGCCGCGTTTCAACTTCTCCGCTAACGTCTCGCCTTCCAGCAGTTCCATCACCAGATAGTTAGGGCCGACATCGTAAAGCGAACAGATGTGGCGATGATTCAAGGAGGCGATCGCGCGGGCTTCTCTTTGGAATCGCTGGTCGAATTCCTCACGACAGGTCTTGATCGCGACGGCTCTGGCCAAACGGGTGTCGATGGCCCTGTAGACTTCTCCCATCCCACCCTCGCCGATTTTCCGCTCGATCTTATAAGGCCCCAACTGCTTTCCAACCGAAAACACCGTGGCGGTCTGAAGAAGACTATCGAAACCCTCCCAGGCAGGACGTTCCAGCGCCGATCCCTCCTGCGCAAAGACTGCCTCCAATGCGGAGCGTAGATCCGGGTCCGCGTCTTTCAGACGCGCGCTACGCTCCCCGGTAGACAGGTCCTTCACCGCATCGTAGAGTCCCTCCAGTTGCCGCCAGCGCTCGGGAGTCATGTGGGTATTTCATTTTAGCGGTTTCCCGAGACTCGAAAGCCTGGTGCGGAAGTGACTTGGATTTGATTCGGTACTACGTGACCACCCAGAGCGAACAGAGTTCCCTCAACACTGAGAAAGCGCCTGCCCCAGCAAAAGGACCAATGCAAGTCTCAGCAGCCATTCTCTCGGGAAGATGTGGAAACTTCAGAAACAGGTACTGGAGTACCCGTTTTTACCAGTGATTCCAGAGTAGCGAACCGGTACTCTAGTGCCGGTATGGGGGGTGATTCGGCCAGCGTTTTGTCATCGCGCACTGCTGGTCGAACGTGCCGCAGGTCCTGCAATACGAGGTTGGCGGCTCCTCAACTTCCCGTTGGCCGACTCCGCAACGAAGTCCGGGGGACACTACTTTAAGAGGTACACTACCGTAGTCTCCGTATCGGCCGGATCCGGTGTCGGATCTCCGTATATCTCCCACGAGTGCCCGGCGGACTCCCTCCCATTCGCCGCCATCCATTTTCTGATCGCCTCGTGCGCCTCGTTCATGCGACTGTACGGTCCGCGGTGGATGGCGACGGCAGCCTCGCCCCCTTGCGTTTCGGCCGCGTACACCTCGCCCGCAGTTTCAAATGTGCGCGTGACCTCGACGCCGAAGTCGCATAGAATCGGCGCGCCCGCATGCGCCGGGTGATGGTAGAGAAAAACGTTGTGGCCGTCAGTCCGCAGTCCTGGCTGGCTGCGAATGAACTCCCATACTTTGTCCAGGGCCGGCCGCCACGCGGAGCCAACCGCGCCAGGCGCGACCTCGCGCCGCACCGCGGCCAAGATGCGGGGGTGAACAGTCTGTAAGTTGACGGAGACGGGCATCCCTCGATCGTAAATCAAGATCGCGATCGCGGGCCGTTACGTCCAACGCCGAGGCTCAGGCTGCGAGCGAATTTGGCGGATGATGCCCTGGGACGACGGTGTCGAGACGGCGGCTTCGGCCGGAGTCAATTGCGGAACCAACAATACGAGCGTTTTACCTGCGTTTTGCAGCGTTTTCTCAGTCGCACTCGACTATTCTGTGAGGAAGCTGATGGAATCGAAGAGTGACGACGAACTGATCCAATTGGTGCGAGCGGGAAATCGAGACGCATATGGCGAACTGATCCGAAGATATCAGCGCTCGATCTGGGGCTTGGCGTGTGTCCTGGTCCATGATCCGTTCGAAGCCGAGGATATCACCCAGGAAGCCTTCCTCCGAGCATGGCGGAATCTCGACCTCCTCAGCGACTCCGCAAAGTTCGGGGCGTGGCTTCGCCGAATCGTTTTCGGAGTTTCCGTCGACTGGCTACGCGTTTTTCGGCCCGACCTCTACCGGTCAACCGATGTCGATACGGAGGTTGACTCAATCGCGGCCTCGACCCCGGTCGAGTCCGGCTTTGAGCGGCTGCGGGCGATTGAACTGCGGCAGCGTATTTGGGATGCAGTTGCGCGTCTGCCTGCGCGGTACCGGCTGCCACTGACGCTGTTTCATCTGGATGGTGTGAGCCACCGCAAGGTCGCAGACGCTCTCGGTATATCCGTGAGCACAGCCCGGTCGCTGGTGACCCGCGCCCGGCAGAAACTGCAGCCAATGCTTGCTTCCTATGCGGAAGAAGTCCTTCCAGCGCTGGAAGACGTATTCCGGGAACAGAGGACTGGGGAATGGGATATGCTGCATATCACTGACGGAGAGTCCGTGGCGGGAACGCTACGGGAATCTGGCATACCGGGCGTTGTTTCAACGTATGGCGACCTGATGTACGAAGGCCCGGCGCCCGCCGGTCTTGACGATCAAGCATGGTTCGACCTACGAGCTCGTTTCATCGCCGAGGCCGGATACGCTACGCCAGAGGAGGCGCAAGCATACCTGAAAGCTTGTGAGAGCACGCTCACCGCCTACCGTCAACACGACGAAGTCGTAATCTGGCTCCACAATAGCCTGTCGAACCAGTTGATCCTCATCAAGGTGCTCGACTGGTTCAGCCGGCGGATCCCAGGTGGGGTAAAGCTGAGCCTCATTTGCATCGGGAGATACCCAGGCGTGAATCATTTTGTCGGGCTTGGAGCACTGACTGCCGACCAATTGGCCTCGCTGGCCGACACCCGTCTGCCGGTCGGTGAAGCGCAATATCGAACCGCGCAGTCGGCGTGGAACGCATTCACATCTTCGGTTCCCACGGAGATCGAGCGTTTCATCGCGACCGACAAATCCGCTCTGCCGTTTATCGGTGCGGCACTGCGGCGTCATCTGGAACAGTTTCCGTCCGCTGACAATGGCTTGTCCCGCACGGAGCGGCAGGCTCTGTCGATCCTTCATCAGCACGGTCCACTGTCCGGGAGACAGCTCTTTGTCGCGGTGCAGAATCAGGAGGAGCAAGTCTTCATGGGAGACTGGTCGTTCTATCGGATGATGTCGGATCTGTCCGAAGCGCGGCATTCGCTCGTTCAGATATCGGACCGGTCCCGCCAGAGTCTGGGTAAGGTCACGATCACAGAATTGGGACGCAAGGTCATTGAGGGCCGGGCAGACCACATCGAGTTGAACGGCATCGATCGCTGGCTCGGCGGTGTCCACCTGAAAGGGGACAAGGGCGTATGGCGTTGGGATCGCGCGTCCGAACGAATTGTCAGCCCAAAATAGTTGAAGCGCATCCCCGAATTCACCCGGAGGAATCATCGCCGATCGCACATGCGACTCGTCTGGCGAATCCCGAGCGGACCACGCAAAGAGAAATTGACCGGCTCGCTGGCCGCAGCCTCCGATCGTGGCGGGGTCCTGGGTGGCGATTCCGGTGAAGAACCTGGACACCGCGACCGTGTGGTCTCTCTTTTTCAGGGCTCCCTGTACAGCCTTGCGACCCGCCGAACCAGGCATCCTGAAAAGGCTCGAAAATTTCCAGACGTATCACTACTACTCTGCTCCCTCGCATTTTCTGCAAACGCTTGCAGACCCGCCAGGAAATGTCATAATGCAGAGGACTGCCATGTCGAATCGTCCTCGTTCGCAATCGCTCTCGCGCCGTAGTTGGGTTCAACAAGTAGGCGCGGCGGGAGCCGCCCTCCTACTGCCCGGCGAAGATCAGGCCGCTTCCAGTCTTCAGGTCGCCGGCCAGGAGATCGAAATTCAGATCACCCCGCTCAGCCCGCACACCTTTCGCCTGAGCCTCGTCCCCCTCCAGGACGGAAAGCCGGCCGCGATTCGCGATGACGGCATCCTGTCGCCCACGGCCTGGAAGAGCCCCGCCACCCGCTTGCGAGGCGCATCTCACGCGCAGACTATCAAAGCCGGCGACCTCAAGATCCAGTTCAGTCCCGATCCGCTCTCCTTCGCCGTCACCTCTGCCAACGGCGAAACCATCCAGCAACTCAAGGTGGACCAGTCCACCGGCATGGTCTCCTTCACCACCGGCACCGCGCCGTTGTTGGGCATGGGCGAAGGCGGCCCGCAGTTTGACCGCCGGGGCGCCAACGACCGGATGCGCAGCGGACAGGGCGGCTACCAACTTGCCACGCACGGCGGACGGGTTCCCATCCCTTGGGTCATCGGGACCAGCGGGTGGGGACTCTTCATCCACCAGCCGTACGGCGCATTCGACTTCACCGGACCAGAGAGCAAGTTTCAAGTCGTCCAACCGCCGCTCCCGCAGCCTCCGCAGTCCGGAACCGCGGTCCCTCCGCCCGCGGCGCCCGCGCCTCTCGCGCCCCTGCCCATCGATCTCTTCTTCGTGGCCTCGCACGAGCCCGCGACCTTGATGGCGGAATATGCCCGCATCACCGGCTATCCCGAACTGCCGCCGCTGTGGAGTTTCGGCTATCAGCAGTCGCATCGCACGTTGGCCAGCCGCGAGGAGATCCTCGCCGAAGCCAAAACCTTCCGCGAGAAGAAGCTGCCCTGCGACACTCTGATCTATCTCGGCACCGGCTTCTGCCCTTCGGGCTGGAACACCAACAATACCGAGTTCTCCTTCAATCAGAAAGTCTTTCCCGATCCGAAGGTGATGTTCGACCAGCTCCACGCCGACCACTTTAAAGTCGTCCTGCACGTCGCCTATCCCGTGCGCATCCCCGAAATGCACGGAGCCGCAAAAGATCCTTGCGATTCCCACGCCCGCGCCGAAACCCAGACGAGCTGCTACTGGGAGATGCATCGCCCCGTGTTCCAACTCGGCGTCGACGGTTGGTGGCCGGATGAGGGCGACGCGCTCAATCTGCCGTCGCGCCTGGTCCGCAACCGCATGTACTGGGAGGCGCCGCAGCTCGATCGCCCCGATGAGCGGCCGTTCGCTTTACATCGCAATGGCGCCGCGGGCATGCAGCGCTACGGGGCGTTCCTATGGTCGGGCGACGTGCAATCGCGTTGGGAGACCCTGAAGACGCACGTTCCCGTGGCGGTCAACACCGGGCTCAGCGGCATTCCCTACTGGGGCACCGACATTGGCGGCTTCATTCCGACATCCGAACTCACCGGCGAGCTCTACGTCCGCTGGTTCCAGTTCGCCTCCTTCTGCACGCTTTTTCGATCCCATGGACGAACCTGGAAACTGCGGCTTCCCTGGGGATGGAATACCGGTGAGACCGGCCCCATCGAGACTCCCAATGTGCCGCTCGATCCGGCCGAACTCCACAATGCGCAGGTCGAACCGATCTGCCGCAAGTATCTCGAGCTGCGCTACCGCATGCTGCCTTACCTGTACAGCCACGTTCACGAAGCCACCGCTACCGGGATGCCGGTAATGCGTGCGCTTTGGCTGCACTATCCCGACGATCCGGCTGCCGTGTCCCGAGGAGACGAATATCTTTGGGGTCGCAACCTGCTCGTGGCCCCCGTAGTCGCAAAGGGCGCGACCGCGCGCCAAGTCTATTTGCCGCGAGGGACATGGTTCGATTTCTGGACCGGAGAGAGTCAGGAAGGCGGCCGCGAGGTCACTCGCGCCGTCGATCTCGAGACCACGCCGCTCTACGCGCGTGCCGGGTCGATCGTCCCGATGGGTCCTGTGAAGCAATACACCAGCGAGACCACCGACCAGCCTTCCACCATCTCGATCTATCCCGGTGCGGACGCTGCGTTCCTGCTTTATGAAGACGACGGCAGTTCGTTTCGTTACCGCCAGGGTGAGTGGATGGGCATCCAGATGGCATGGAACGATGCCCGACGCACCTTGTCGCTCCGCCTCGCGCCCGGGTCTCGCATGCGGGCTCCGGCTCGCCGCCATTTCGATGTGACGCTAACCGGGAGCACGAAGCCGCTGGTGTTTGAGGGGCGCCCCGTCGAAATAAAATTCTGAAATCGTCGTTCTCAACTCGCCGACGGCTAGGCCTCCACGCGCGCCAACTCGGCCAGCTCGCCGACTTTGCGGATCTCCAGTACCAGGTCGCCTTCGGGGTCCACATAAAACGCGGGAGCGAAACGCTTCCCCCAGACGATTTCGTCATGACGGTACGAATACCGGGCCAGCACGGTCTGGCTGAAGGTGTCGTCATAAGCCTTCACCAGGATCAGCACCTCTGCCTGTTCGCGCGCCAAATCCTCGGCCGACTTGCCCCAGAGCGGGCTGTCCGCATCGATGGGATGTACCACCGTCCAGGTGAGCGGAAGGAATAGCACAGTCGCCCGCTCGAGCTTGAGCATCTGGTACTTCCTCTTGGGCTGGCCATTGGCATTCTCCACGGTCATCAGCATGGGCCGCACTTCCAGCTCCATGAGCGAGTTCTGACGCCGATTGACGACGCGAAATTGCAGACTGGTGCCATCCTGATAGGGGGCCACCACCATGTTCTCGCTGAAGCCAACGCGCGCCGAGGGCCGCGAAACGCGCCCATACAGCAGACCGGTGGCCACGGCGAAGGCCAGGACTCCCACCAGCGATTCGAATGACGAGACCAGGTTGGCCGCCAGCCCTTTGGGCGAAATACTTCCATATCCGACGGTTGTAAGAGTGTGGGCGCTGAAGAAAAAACCGGTCAGGAAGCGGCCCATCGTCGAAGAGGACTCGCCGCCCTGCAACTGATCGGGACCTAATGCAGAATAAACCACCGCGAACACGGTATTCACCAGCACATACGCCAGGAACAGCGTTCCCAGAAATTTCGACCAGCTCATGTTGATGAGGTGGAGGTAGGGATGAAAATCGCGCCAGGTAGTGCCGCGGCGATGCACGTTGAAGCTGCCGTCCTTGTTGATGGCCCGCCGAAATGGCGACGTGAACTGCTGGGTCAATCCTGGGTCGAAGCTGGCATTGTGCATATGTATCAGATAGTAAAAGATGCGGAATGGTTCCGCGCGCGGGCGCGGAACGCGGTCCTGCCCGGTCACCGGCCTGCTCCGTCGAAGAAGGTCTCCGGAGTTACAAACCGCAGTCTAATGCGCGATCCAGGTGGCGATGTCGTTGATGACTTCGGGCGCAACGTGGCCCGGATTTCGGTACTCGGCCTCGGTGCTCTTGCCCTCGCCCGCGACGAAGAGGTGATTCAAGGCGGGGTAACTGTGATATGCCACATTCTTTCCTCCGCCCAGGGTCGATTTCCAGAGATTGAAATCAGTCATGCTCACCTGGAAATCGCGCTCGCCTTGCAGGACCAGCACCGGGATGCCGAGTTTCTTGGCGAGCGCGGCCGGATCGTACCCCTTCAGGTCTAACAGATAGGCCGCCGGCATGCCGAGAATCGGGGGAGCATCGACGTCTTCGGGCTCCAGCGCCTTGACGCGTGCCACCATTTTCTTCATAGCGTCGAGTTGTTGAGGAGTGATTTTCGTGGACTGGGCCTGTTCCAGAATCACATCCTCCAGCGGCCGGGCATTTCCCGCGAAGATGATGAGGCCCGCGAGTTTTCCATCCTGCTCCGCGATTCGCGGCGCGACGTATCCGCCCCGGGAGTGCCCCAGCACGTAGATGCGTTGGGGATCAACCTCCTTTTGGGTGCGCAAAAGGCCCACGGCGGCCAAGGCGTCATCGATGGCCTCTTCTTTCACGGTGATATTGTTTCTTCCCACCATCTTGCCGGCGTACTGCTTGGACCGCTTCTCGTAGCGCAGAACCACGATGCCGCGCGAAGCCAGGCCTTCCGCAAGATCCTTGAAGACCTTCGTGCCGCCGACGGTCTCATCGCGGTCGTTCGGCCCGTCTCCATGCACCAGCACGACGGCTGGGAACGGTCCGGCGCCGACGGGGGACGTAATGGTGCCTGGCAATTGCCACTCGCCTTGTCCGACCGTCACCTGGCGCTCGCGGAAGGAATCAGGCTTACTGTACGGCGGACGCTGCCAATTCACATCGCCCGGCAACAGATTCATGATGTACAACTGGCCGGTGGGATTAATGGCCGCCTGGAAGTTCACGTTCTGCGACGCGAGCTTCACCGGGATTAACACGACACTATTCTGCCCGGCCTTACGGACGGAAGGCTCGCCGATGCTCTCGACCGCGCCACGCGTCTTCAGTTGCGTGTCCGCCAATTTGCTCAGCGACTCCTGAGGGATGGCGGTCTGCAAATCGGGCGTGAACATCTGGAACAGGTCCGCATATTTTCCGCCGATCAGCAGGTCGAGCGCCTTTCTGGCCGTGGCGGCCGGGTCCGGAGCCGACTGGGCCGCCAGGAGACCCGAGAAAACGCACAATAGACACGGAAGCTTCACTCTTTTATCCTACAGCGACTATCGGTGCACCGATATAATTGAGGCGGAATTCAAAAAGGAGAGGAACTTCGATATGGCAGAGTATGCCCATCCCGAGAGCCTTGTCACCACCGAGTGGGTGGCGACCCACGCAGGCGACCCGAAGGTCGTGGTTGCGGAAGTTGACGTCGATACCAAAGCTTATGACGAGGGGCACGTTCCCGGCGCGATCGCATGGGCGTGGAACACACAGCTATGCGACACGGTGCGCCGCGACATTCTGTCCAAGGAGCAGTTTGAGGAACTGATGTCAGCCTCCGGAATCGGGTCCGATACCACCCTGGTGATTTACGGAGACAACAACAACTGGTTTGCCGCGTGGGCCTTGTGGCAGGCCAAGATCTACGGACACGCGGACGTCCGGTTGATGAACGGCGGGAGGAAGAAGTGGCTCGCCGAGGGACGCGAACTATCGACGGACAAGCCGAATCCCAAACGCACGGCCTATCGCGCCAAGGAAGCGGATCTGTCGTTGCGTGCGTTCCTGCCGCAGGTACAGAAGGCGATGACGGAACGCAATGCGGCGATGGTGGATGTGCGCAGTCCTCTGGAGTATACGGGGGAGATTCTGGCGCCTCCCGGACTGCCGGAAACTTGCCAGCGCGGCGGTCACATTCCCGGAGCGCGCAGCATTCCCTGGGGCAAGGCGTGCAATGACGATGGCACCTTCAAGTCTGCCGACGAATTGAAGGCCTTGTATGCCGGCGAGGGAGTCGACGGTTCGAAGCCGGTGATCGCGTACTGCCGGATCGGCGAACGTTCCAGTCACACGTGGTTCGTGCTGAAGTATCTGTTGGGTCTGGCGAATGTGACGAACTACGACGGGTCGTGGACGGAGTGGGGCAACCTGGTCGGCGCGAGCGTCGAGAAGGGCGCGACGGCGGCGGCTAAAGGGTAGAGACATGAACGCGGAAGAATATCAGGAAAGGCACTTGGAGGTAGCCGGCTGGCCGGTGAATCTGGCGAGCTACCGTCTTGGCTCGGAGTGGCATTGCAAGGCGGATAACGTTTCGCCTGGAGCGGCGTTGGCGCGGACCACCGGAGCGACTCGAGAAGAAGCGGAAGCGAAGGCTATCCAGCGCGCTCAGGAAATGCTGGGCAGGACGAAGCGCCACCCCGCATAGAGACCCCACGCTCAAGACCGCGGAGGTTTGCGCGCTCGAAAATAAAGCGATCCAGCGAGTTCCTGCTGGCTACCGGCTCCCGCCGATCTGAGCGGGTCCAGTTTCCCGATCACGCGGCAGTGGCAGTACAACGCTGCCGCTGCGCTCCATAGCTCATCTGCGAGCGGGCTTTCGTCAATCGGGTTCGATTACGACCTCGTCATCCCTCCGTAGTCGAATCTCGTCGAAGCTCAATTTGCCTTCTGCCAGTTCGTTTAGCTCTCTGCCGATCTGGATATCGATGGCTTCCTCGCTGTCTCGCGTCCAGACGCGGACGCGGCCAGTGCGCGCGTCGGGTGTGCCGGCAGCATAGCCTTGTGCACGCAGGATGTCCAATGCTTCGGTGTCCATCATCCTTAGCGCCTCCTACCCACGATTGTGCTCCTTTTCCGCGCCAACCGCACCGGCCAAATTCGTCGTCCGGTGGCCTGTTATAGCACCATTGCATTTCAGACAATGCTGCCTTATATTTGAAGCGGGCTGCACCTGGTTGGTGCGCCCATTGAGGACAAACACGCTGGCGTTACCAGTTTGAGAACGTATTCATCATCCCCGCGATTCGAGGATCACGGCGCTGACGCCGCCAGCCGGAAAGCGCATGTGCGAAAGGGGGGTCCTATGACCATAACGGCCCACGAGCCCTTGAACGTGAGCAATGAGGAACGTTCCGCGCTCGCCGAACTGCTGGAGGCGGAACGCGTCAGGCTGTTGCTTGGGATTCGTCATTCCCATCACCGGGCCTTCCGCGACGAACTCCGTCAACGGCTGAGTCTAATGGAAGAGTTGTTGGAGCGATGCCGCCCCAGCCAGGCGCAACAGGAGGAATGATTCTTACTGACGCGCTCTAGCGGAGATTGACGTTGTGCCTGGACCGCGGCGCAAAGGTCCATGCAAAGGAGGTATGCTTTGGCGCCCTCAATTAAGCTGTTCCTGATCGTGGCGTGCGTGGGGGCAGGTGTCTCCTGCAGCACGGCACGTGATCCGTCGAAGGGCTTTCGCTTGGCCGGCAACGGCGATCCCAGCCGCGGCAGGCTGGCGTTCGTGGAACTCGAATGCAATTCCTGCCACGACGTAGAGGGCTCGAAACTGCCCCGCGCGGCGATTCGACCGGTGACTCTGGGGGGGTCGGTGTCCCACCAACCCAGCGACGGTTACGTGGTGACCGCCATTATCAACCCGACTTACCACGCAGTTCGATACCCGGTCGACAAGGATTCGAAAACTCCGCATCCCCAGATGCCGGAATTCGCGAGCCGCATGACGGTGCAGCAACTCACCGACATCGTGGCGTTTCTGCAGTCGCGCTACGCTCTGAGCCCATTACCCGTGCAGAACGAGTACCCATAGACCGGAATCAGCAGGGATCCTGGACTCGAAGAGTCACTGCGGAGGCAGTTCCGAGAGCACCAACTCGACGCCCTCTTTCACCTGCAACGGCACCAACACCGTTGTCCCGTCCGGCGATCCGCCCAGAAGGCGATTGCCGGCGATCGGCGAGGGAAGGTCCGCCACCTTTACGACCCGCCCTTCCTTCTGAAAGAGCAGTGTCTGCAGCCGCGGTTCCGAGCCTCCCTGCGGCCTGGTGAAGAACAGTCTACGGCGCGTCGGCAAGAACCAAGGCGAGTAGACTTCCGGCAAGGCGATTTCGGGAGGCGCCGATCCGTTGAAGCGGATTCGCCACAACTCTCCGCGGCCCGACGGAACTTTCGTGTAGTAGACCCACACCCCATCGGGGTCGAGCGCGGGATGGAATGCGGGACCCTCCACGAGCTTCTGCATCGCGGGCTTGCCCACCGCACCCATAGGAACACGATAAACACCCGGGACGAGCTTCTCATTGCGATCGACCAGCGCCCATTTACCATCCGGCGAAAATCCGCTGTAGACGGGAAAGTCCGGTTCCCGAGTCAGTTGGCCTGTGCGGACATCCACCGAAAAGTGCCGCGACGAGCCGAGGTCGCGGCTGGTGAAATAGATCTTCTGGCCATCCGGGCTCCAGCGAACCAGTTCCGCTCCCGGCTCGGCGCTCAAACGCCGCGCATCGCTGCCATCGAGATTGGCAGTCCAGAGGTGATAGCCGCCGGCACGATAGGAGATGAACGCGACCTTATCGCCCTCCGGCGAAACCATCGGTGCGAACTCGTCCACCGTGGTCGGTGCAAATCGCGCCGGCCCTTGAAAGTTGCCATTCGGCGCCAAAGTGTATCGCACCAGGTCAATGTCGCCCAGCCTTCGCGAGGCGATCAGCTTTCGCCCGTCTCGTGAAACGACAGCCTGCAGGATGTTGTCACCGAATGCCGGCAGCACCTGCAACGGCGCGTCGGCTTTCAGTTGGGTGCGCCAGAGACGAAAGCTGCTTCCGCGGAAGGAATGGAACAGCAGATCGCCATTCGGAAACCACGCCGGAAAGGTGGCGCTGTAGACCGCTTGCGTGGGTGGGCCCGCGGGCTGCATTGCCGCGGTCAGTTTCTGCACATAGACGGCAGCGCCGATCCCGTCATCGCGCACGAAGGCCACCTGCCCACGCGGCGAAAACATCGGTTGCATGTCTTCGAGACCTTTTTGCGGGCGGGTAAGAACATGGCGTTCGCCGGTAGCGCGGTTCACCAGATGCAAACCATCCTGCGGATCTCCCGGAGGGCGGTCGAGAACCACGATCCACTTGCCGTCGGGCGACCAATCGAGCGAAGTGGTGAACCAGGCATGCTGGGAATGGAGTTGCAGCAGTTCCTCCTCGCGGCCGCTCACCGGATCGATCACCATCAGGCGCCCGCCATGCCCTGGCCGGGATCGCACGAAGGCGATCTCATTTCCCTTGGGGGACCAGGAGGGGCTGACATCATCGAGCGGGTCCGAAGTCAAACGGCGCGGTGGTTCGCCTGGCCCGCTGGAAATATAGATGTCCCAGTTCTGCTGATCGGGCCCGTTCCAATTGAAGGCCACCTGGCGCCCGTCAGGAGAGAAGGTGGGGTTCTGCTGGATGCCTGGCAGGGCGGAGAATGGAACCTGCGAGACGGGGACAAGCGGCGCCGATCCGGCCGCGCCGCGATTCCAGAAGAGCCCGGCCACCAGAAGCGAGACCACAGTTGCGGTAGCGGCGACCGTTAATGCCGTAGCCGCGACGGGATTGCGCCGGCGCCACTTGGAGATGCGATACAGCACACCGTCGGGGCGCGCCATGACCGGACGGTGTTCTAAATGCCGCGTCAGATCCGCTGCCAGCGCACCGGCGGATTCGTAACGCCTGGACGGATCCTTAGCCAGCGCTTTGGACACGATGGTCTCGAGGTCTCCCTTGAGTTGGCGGCGCAGTTCGGCGTTATCCCCGGCACGCTCCGAGAGCAACGGGGGATCGTGGTCGCGGATGGCCGCGAGAATCGCCATCATTGAGCCGGCGGCGGTCCCCTCCGGCAAATCGAATGCGGGCCGACCACACAGCAGTTCGTACAACATCGCCCCCAGCGAGTAAACGTCCGACCGCGGACCAGCTTCTACCGGAATCAACCCTGCCTGCTCGGGACTCATGTATCCGGGGGTGCCCGCCAGCTTGCCGTCTTTGGTCAGCAGGCTTGCCGGCGTACCGTCCTGCGCGCCGGCCATGATCTTGGCGATACCGAAGTCGATCACCTTGGCGCGGGCCAGAGGTTTTTCGCGACCAGACGGTTCCACCGTCACCAGGACATTGGAGGGCTTGAGATCGCGATGCACGACGCCGTGGCGATGCGCATGATCCACGGCATCGCAGACCTGCAGGAACAACGAGAGGCGTTCGGCGACGGTGAGCTGGTATTGCCGGGAGTGGCTAGTGATGGGCAGACCCTGCACGATCTCCATCACGAAATACGGCCGCAGGAACGCACTCACTCCGGCATCGAACACATTCACGATGTTTGGATGGTGCAGACGTGCCAGCGTCTGCTTCTCGCGCGCGAAGCTGGCGGCGATGGAGCGCGTGTCGAAATCATTCTTCAACACTTTCAGCGCGACATCGCGCTCCAGGACGCCGCTCTGCCTGGCGAGAAAAACAACCCCCATTCCCCCATGGCCTAAGACGCGAACGGGCCGGTAGGAACCGAAGGAATCGCCGGCTAAAGCGGTCAGAGGGTCGATCACGAGCCCGGCACTGGAAGGGCCAGTGAAGGTCTCCTCCCCTGCCACAGCGCCGCGGAACAAGCATGCCGGACAGAGGCCCGCGACGGTGGAGTCCACCTCCGTCCCACATTTCGGACACACACCGGATTCCCTGGGTTCCATAACCGCGTTTATCTCGCCGGGCTTTGTGAGAGGACGTTCAGCAGGTACCGAATCTCCTCTTCCGCCTCCTCCGGTGTAGCGACCGTCTCTGCAATCTCCTCGCGAAAGCGCCGCTGAAACAGCTTGCGCAGACGGTGCACGGCAATACGAACCGCGCCTTCGCTCATATCGAGGGCGGCGGCCGTGCCGCGATAGTCCTGGTCGTCGCCCATCAGAAACGGCTTCAGTGCGTCGAACTGGGCGAGTCCGCCGGTGCCCTGGAAGTGCTCCCGAAGACCCTCGATCACGCGTTCGAGCAGCGTGATCGCCCATTGGCGTTCGTAAAGAAGCTCGGGGGTGGTTTGGTCGGCGAACTCGCGCTGCAGGCGGTCTTCCGATCCGCTGCAAGCGAGATCGATGGCGGTTTGGCCGCCGCCGCGCTTCTGAGCCTGATCGTGATCGTACCGGTCGGCGAGGAAGCGCTTGAGCGAAGTGAGAAGAAACGCGCGAAAGCGGCCGCGATGAGGGTCGGCGCGGTGAAGCCAGTTGCGTTCCAGGACGGTAGCGATAAACTCCTGGGTCAGGTCGCGCCCCAGTTCAGGGTTAAAGCAGCGGCGGCAAGTATAAAGATAGAGCGGCTGCCAGTAGCGCTCGCAGAGCCACTCCAGAGCGGCGCGGGTAGCGGCGGCGCCATCGTCCTGCCCTGGTTCCCAGTCACCGGCAGCGAGAACGATGGACCATCTGGTGGTGGGAAACTCACTTCGTGCATGGGAACCCTGAGGCACTATCGATCAAGTATATCGAGGTTGAGGTGGGTCGCTGCCAAGGTGGCGGTTCCTTGAAAATTCTTCGCGTTTACCTGTAACAGGCTGTGGCGAAATTCCGAAGTACAGGGTAGACGCCCAGCGTTGGAGGAGACAGAATGCGGAACCTAACAAACGTAATCAGCACCGCGAAAACCCTGGCACCGAAAATCATCGCGTCGCCTTTGCAGACGCCGCAGATCATCCGGCAGCACATCAGCGCGCATGCGCTCTCCGTTATGGAGAGCCTGTTCGACCTGTCGGCCGACGACCAGTCCAGCACACCGACGACGCCGGCGCCGCCGCCCGCGTTCGGGAACGGTGTGATCCCCAATCGGCCGCAGGCGGGAAATGGTCTTGGAATCGGCAATCATCGTGGTGTGACGCCGCCCCCGTCCCAACCTTACGTGGGAATGACGAAGGCTCCGGCCCCACCCGTCTATGTCGGCATGACGAAGGCTCCGGCCCAACAGCCCTACGTTGTAATGTCAAAGGCCCCGACCCAACAACCCTATATCAACTTGCCGAAGGCTCCGCAAAACACACCGGTCGAGGGACTGCAGCGGCGTCCAGTCGGCTCGGGGGCGGCTCCGGGACCAGCGATGCCTTCGATCAACAACATTGAGCAGCTTTCGCTGCCCGATCACCACCGCCACGATGACGAACGGCTGAACGTCAGGTACATCGACGATCTGGAGATACGCCTTTACAAGTACCGAGTGGAGGTGGAAGGGACGATCAGCCGCCGCCAACAGGTGCTCGATACAGGGGCGATCAAAGACCAATTCAAGAAGAGGCGCGAAATGCCGGTGCCGCCGGGTGGGAAGGAACGGGCAGGCCTGGGCATCGCTGTTTTTGGCAAGGATCGAGCGGACAATGACGCGCGATTCATGAACCTGTGCTACGAGTGGGGCTATCAGGGGATGATCTGGGTTTGTGTCAAGGAGGACGGCTGGCCGGAACCGGTCTTCTATTCGCACGTCGGAAAGATTGGGAGATTCCATCATTCTTCGTTCAACGCCGGCGGCTCGGTGATTGGCGCGGGCGAATGGATCGTCCACCAGGGACGCCTGCGCAAGATCTCTGCTAACAGCGGCCATTACCGCCCGCCTTACGAATACTTCCGCCGCGCGGTCCAGTTTATGAGGAAGGCGTGGCAACCGGAGACGGTGGTGCTGCTGTGGAATGTGCGCACGAATAAATACGATGAGGTCCCCGTGCAGCAGTTTGTGAACACCCCGAACGGCGGCGGTGTATGGAAGACCAATCCGAATGGGTAGACTGCTTGGGTTTTCTGTTCTTACGGCGCGGTGTGGAGAGCCGCCCGCAAATAGACGCAATCTCGGCACGCTTGCGGGGCGATTTGAAGGGCTCGCCGACGAGGGCAGATCGATCCTCCAGGCCGTCGGCGGGAGGCAACGCCTGTAGTGCCTCGGCACGAGCACTGGGCGCTGCCTCGCTCCAGTGCGAAACGGCGGACGCAAAGTCAGAAGCGGCGATGGCTCTCAAGACCCGGTTATTGAATTCGTGATTGGTACACCGTTCAGAAATGCGGCCTCGAATTTGGCAAGAACACTCCCTTACGGTCGCGGCTCGTAGTTGCAACTCGAATGCGAGCCGCGCGCGTGAGCTCAGCAAGCGACTGGCGAAACGCCGGCGGACTTCTGAAACCAGGTACTTAGTGATCGCGGTCTGTCACGAGGTCGGTCACGCTCAGCAACGCACGTTGATACGGCGACTCTGGAAACTCGCTGATGATCTGACGAGCCTTGTCAGTGAACGCCTGCGCCCGATCCTTCACCCGTTCGATCCCGCGATACTTCTCCAACAGGGCCAGAATCCGGGCGAAGGGGACCTCGGTGTAGTTGCGCTGTTCGAGTATGGTCTCGACCAGACTCCGTTCCGGCGGTGTGGCGCACTCCAGCGCATAGACTAGCGGAAGCGTCACTTTACCTTCGCGTAGATCCCCGCCGACCGGCTTGCCGAGAGTCTTTTCGCGGGCCGTGAAATCCAGCATGTCATCGATGAGTTGGAATGCCATCCCCAAATTCCATGCGTATTCGCCAAGCTTCTCCTGCAACTGCACATCCGCCTGCGCCGAGACCGCGCCCAGCCGCGCGCACACCGAGAAGAGTCCCGCCGTCTTGCGATGCACCAACTCCATGCAGTCGGCCTCGCTCACGTCAATGCAGCCGATCCGTTCGAGTTGCAGCAGTTCCCCTTCCACCATCATCTGAGTCAGCCCGATGAGCAGATCGAGGACCTGGAAATTGCGTTCCCGCAGGGCAATCTGAAACGCCTGCATGTACAGCCAGTCACCCGCCAGCACGCAGGTGTGATTTCCCCATTTGACGTTGGTGGACGGCCGGCCGCGGCGAGTCTCGGCGGCATCAATGACGTCGTCATGCACCAGCGTAGCGGCGTGGATCAGTTCGACCACCGCGCCCAGTTGGATGGCGGTAGAATCTGGCCCGGTCGGGGCGCCGGCAAACTTGGCGGAAAGCAACAGCAGCGCCGGGCGCAGTCGTTTCCCGCCACTCGAGTGCAGATAGTGCCCGATGGCGGTGACGGTGTCGAGCGGGGCTACGGACTCGGCGGTGAGACGCTTTTCAACATGCTCCAACTCATCCTGGATCAGGTTGAACAACTCGCGCGCGGTAAGGGCCTGCCTGAGCTTCCCTAAATTCATGTAAGTTAACCAGTTTACCCGTTACGTGACCCGCGCCGCAAACAGCCGGTCGAAGTTCGCGGTGGTGAGCGCGGCAATTGCCTCCGGCGTGCTCCCCCGAACATCCGCCAGGCGTTTCACGGTTTCCACGACAAATGCCGGTTCATTGCGCTTGCCGCGATGCGGTACCGGCGCCAGGTACGGGCAGTCTGTTTCCACCAGAAGACGCTGGTCAGGCGTGATGCGCGCTGCCTGCCGTACCGCCTCAGCCTTGGGAAACGTCACCACCCCGCCGAAGCTGAGATGAAAACCCAAGTCCAGGGCCTCGCGCGCCTGCGCCTCATCGCCCGTGAAGCAGTGCATGATGCCGCCGCCCTGCCAGCGAGTGCGCAGGATGCTGATCGTGTCCTCCCATGCTTCCCGGGTATGGATCACGATCGGCTTTCCGCTCTCCGCAGCGATTTCGATTTGTTGCTCGAACACTGCCCGCTGCACGTCGCGCGGAGAAAAATCGTAGTGATAGTCGAGGCCGATCTCGCCAATCGCCAGCACCTTGGGATGGGTGGTGAGATCACGCAACCCGTCGAATGTTTCGGGCGTGGCCTTGGAGGCGTCGTGCGGATGCACGCCGATGGTGGCAAAGATGAACGGATACTGCTCAGCTTGACGGACCGCCGTGCGCAGGTCCGGCGGCCCATCGCCCGTGCCGATGGCCATCAGGCGCTCGATACCTGCCGCCAACGCGCGCTCGATCACCTGCTCACGGTCGGCATCGAATTTTGAGTCGTCGAGGTGACAGTGCGAATCCACCAGCCCGGTCACTTGAGGCGCGCTCCCACTGGGATGTCTTCGTGGAATCCGGCGAGCACCGGCTTGCCTCCCTCCACCGACGCGGCCACGATCATGCCGTTCGATTGAATGCCCTTCAATTTGCGCGGCTGCAGATTGGCGACGATCACCACTTTGCGATTCAGCAACTGCTCGGGCGAATATGCCTCCGCGATGCCCGCTACGATGGTGCGCGGCTCGGGTTCGCCGATATCGACGGTGATGTGCATCAGCTTGTCGGACCCCTTGACGCGCTGAGCGGTGAGAACGAGACCGACGCGCAGATCGACCTTGACGAAGTCGTCAATGGCGATCTTGACGGCTCCGTCAGCAGCGGCGGCGGGAGCAGCAGCGGACGGCGCGCCTTCGGCTTTCGGCTCCGGCTTCTTGCCCAACATGAACTGCTGCTCGGCCGTGACCTGTTCTTCGAGGGCGCGCATGCTGGCCTCGGCGGCTTTCAAATCGATGCGCGGAAAAACCGGGGAAACGTCACCGATGTTTTGGCCCGGAGGCAGACCGCCCCACTCCAGAGACTCGAAGCGCTCCGATTCGATCGGGTGAGCCATGCCGAGTTGTTTCCAGATTTTCGCCGCTGACTCCGGAAGGATCGGGTACACCAAAGCGCTCACAATGCGTAACGCCTCCGCGGCTGTGTAGAGCGTGGAATCAAGCAGAGCCTGCGCGTGGTCGTTCTCCAACTGGCGCGCCAGCGCCCAGGGTGCGCGCTCCACAATGAACTTGTCCACCGCGGAGATCAGGCCCCACGCCGCCTCCAGGCCCTTCGAAAACTCGAACCGGGCGAACGCATTCTGCACGTTGTCGATGGTCTGATACGCAATCGCCGCGATCTCGGGTTCACGGCCATCGGTGATCACCCCCTTGCGATATTGATGGATCATCGTCAGCGTACGGCTGGCCAGATTACCGAGGCCATTCGCAAGGTCGGAATTGTAGCGGCCCACCAGAGCGTCGTAGCTGAAGCTGCCGTCCTGGCCGAAAACCACTTCACGCATCAGGAAATAGCGCAGAGCGTCCGCGCCCATCACCCTCTGGATCGGTTCCGCGCGCACAATATTGCCGCGCGATTTGCTCATTTTGCTCTCTTCAAACAGCAGCCAGCCGTGGGCAAAGATTCGCTTGGGTATCGGCAGTCCTGCCGCTTTGAGAAAGCAGGGCCAGAACACCGCGTGAAAGCGCACGATCTCCTTGCCGATCAGGTGCAGGTCGGCAGGCCATAGATCGGTGCCATCCACCGCGCTCATATAGGTCGTCAGAGCGTCGAACCACACGTAGAAGACGTGCGGCGCTTCGCCTTTCACCGGAATGCCCCACTTGATGTTCGTGCGGGTGATGGAGAGGTCCTTCAACCCCTCACGTACGAAGGCCATCACTTCATTGCGCCGCGTGTCGGGCTGGATGAAATCGGGCTGTTTTTCGTAGAGTTCCAGCAGCCAGTCGGTGAAGGACGAAAGCTTGAAGAAGAAGTTCTCTTCGGTGATGGTTTCGGTGGTCCGGCCGCAATCCGGGCACGGATCGCCGGGCTTCGCGTCGTTCACGTATAGATTGTCGAAGATGCAGTATTGACCGCTGTACGAGCCCTTGTAGATGAAACCGTTGGCGCGGCACCGGTCGAACAGATCCTGCACTACGCGCGCATGTTGCGGGCTGGTGGTGCGCTGGAAGTAGTCGATTTCCAGGCCCAACATCTTCCACTGTCGCTCGAACTCGGCGGCGATTACGTCGCAGAACTCCTTGGGAGTCTTGCCTGCGCGCTCGGCCGCACGCTCGACGTTCACACCATGCTCGTCGGAGCCGGTGGTCAGGACCGCCTCGTAGCCCTGCATACGCCGGAACCTCTTGATCGCGTCGGCGACCATGGTGGTATAGGCGTGGCCGATGTGCGGCGCGGCATTGACGTAGTAGATCGGAGTAGTGAGGTAGTATTTCATTTGGATCGGTTTAAGTACGCGTAGTTGGCTTCCGCGATGATGTGCTTCAGGGCGACACCAGTCTCGATTGCCAGTCGCCGGCAGTCTTCGAACTCGGGGGCATAGTTCCCTTCGCCGGAAACTTTCACCTGGACTTTGCCATACCGCGTTTCGACTTCCACCCACGAGCGCTTCTGTACACGGCGTTCGGCCTCGTAGATGCGCAGGCCGAGCGTGGTGGTCTCGTTGAAGACGATCTGGACCAATGTCTCGCGATGCTCGGGCCGCGCGATCACACGCAGCAGATTCGCGGGGCGGTCCTTCTTCATGAGAAGCGGCTGCACAGAGACATCGAGCGCTCCCGCGCCCATCAGACGCTCGGTGGCATAGCCCAGGATCTGCGGATTGCTGTCGTCGATGTTCGCCTCGATGACCGCGACGTTCAGGGCCTCTTCGGCTTGGGTGCGCTCGCCGAGCGTCACCCGCAGGACGTTGGCGTGCTCCTTGAAATCGTGACCGCCGGCGCCGTATCCGGTGCGGACCAGCTTCATGCTCGGCATGACGCCGAACGACTCGGCGAGGCACGATACGACGGCGGCGCCCGTGGGAGTGGTCAATTCCAGTGCGGGTCCGCGCGAATACACCGGCGCGTTCTCCAATAGGCGCGCGGTCGCGGGAGCCGGCACGGGCAAGATGCCATGTTCGGTCTTTACGGTGCCGCTGCCGACATTGATGGGCGAGCAGAAGATCGCCGAGATGCCGAGCTGGTCGATGGCAACGCACGCGCCGACAATGTCTGCGATGGAATCGGCCGCGCCGACTTCGTGGAAATGCACGTGATCGATCGGCACCATGTGGACGGTAGCTTCGGCCTGCCCGAGGCGTTCGAAAACCGCGATGGCATCGTGCTGCGCCCGCTTGGACAACTCCGCGCGATTGATGATTTTGACGATGTGCGAGAGATGGCGGTGCGCCTGCTGATCGTGGACGTCAACGTGGTATTTGGTGGCAGCGATGCCGCAGCGCTTCACGCGCTCGAACGAGACGGTGGCGCCGACATCGAGCGAGGCGATCGCCGAGATTATGGCGTCGCGGTCGGCGCCGGCATCGGCCAGGGCACCCACGAGCATATCGCCGCTAATGCCCGAAAAGGCATCGAGGTAGCAGGTAAGAGGCACGTTCCTTTCATTGTAGGGTATGGTTGAAACTTCGTGGCGCAAAGACTCTTCTTTGCCGCGTCGACACTGATGTCGACGCTTTTGCGGGAAGCACTAATTTCGCCTTATGAGAAAGTCTTCGATATGGTGGTGTCTCCGCTTGCGCCTGGCGGTCCGCAGATCCCAAACAACGAGCTGTTGACGAGGCGATCGAGACACGCGCATCGGTATCCCATAAATATGGGAGAATCACTGCGAGTGAAGACAACCCTCGAAATCCCCGACCCGATCTTCCGTCGAGCCAAATCAGCGGCAGCTCAGAAAGGGATTCCATTAAGGGAGTTCGTAACGGAGGCGATCTCGGAAAAGTTGAGCGCAAGAACACGCCAAGAAAAACCGTGGATGAACAGTTTTGGGAAACTACGCAATCTACGCAGCGACATCGCACAAATCAACAAGGTAGTCCAGGAAGAATTCGGCGATATTGAACCTGAGGACTGGAAGTGATCCTCGATACCAACGGTTTGTCCGCAATGGCAGAAGGAGACGAAGACATCGAGGCCGTTTTGCAACAGGCATCCGAAATTGCCGTACCCGTTATCGTGCTGGGGGAGTTCGGATTCGGAATCCGGCATTCCCGTAACCGGGTTCGCTATGAGCGGTGGTTATCGGAGTTACTCGCAAACTGCAGGCTTCTGGTAGTCGATGAGCAGACCGCCAAAACGTGCGGCGAGATTCGGGCTGAACTGAAGCGCGATGGTCGGCCTATTCCGACGAATAACCTCTGGATCGCGGCGCTCACAAGGCAGCATGCCATGTCAGTGGTCAGCAGGGACCAACACTTCGACTGTGTCCGCGGCCTAAAGCGGGTCAGCTGGTAGAATCCCCCATGGCCGCGTATGCGCCAGCAGTGCATTCCTCACCTGTGCCGTAAAATAGAAATAGTGGTACCTACCCCCGAAATTCAGCCTCTCTTGCAATTTGATCCGCTGGTTGCCGACTGGTTTTCCGCGCGCTTTGCCGGCGTCACCGAGCCGCAATCGCTGGGATGGCCGCGGATCCGGGCGGGCGAAGACGTCCTGATCTCCGCGCCTACCGGCTCCGGGAAGACCCTGGCCGCATTTCTGCACGCCATCGACAGCCTGATTCGGCGCGCGCGACTCGGTGCCCTGCCCGACCATACCGAGATCGTGTACGTCTCGCCGCTCAAAGCCCTCAGCAACGACGTCCACAAAAATCTGGAGATTCCTCTCGCCGAAATCGCGGCGCTTGCCAAGGAGCGGGGCATTCCTCTGGCGCCGATACGCACTGCGCTCCGAACCGGCGACACACCGCAGTGGGAGCGCCAGCAAATGATCAAAGAGCGTCCCCACATCCTGGTGACGACGCCGGAATCGCTCTACATCCTACTGACTGCGGCCCGCCCGCGCGAGATGCTCACGCAGGTCGGCACCTTGATCGTCGATGAGATTCACGCCGTCGCCGACGACAAACGCGGCTCCCACCTTGCACTCACGCTGGCCCGGCTCGACCTGCTGGTGGAGCAGAACGGCAATCGGAAACCGCAGCGCATCGGGCTCTCGGCGACGGTCAAGCCGGTGGAAGAAGTCGCCGCCTTCCTCAGCGATCGGGCGCAGATTGTGAATGTCGGGCATCGCCGCGCCATGGACCTCGCCGTAGAGGTGCCGCGCGACGAATTGGGTCCCGTGGCCAGCAATGAGATGTGGGGCGAGATCTACGACCGGGTGGCGGAACTGATCCGCGAGAATCGCACCACGCTGGTCTTCGTCAACACACGCCGCCTCTCGGAGCGTGTAGCGCACCACCTCGCCGAGCGGTTGGGCGAGAACGCCGTGCTCCCGCATCATGGCAGCCTCTCGCGAGCGCTGCGTCTCGAATCGGAGCGGCGCCTCAAGAATGGCGAACTGCGCGCCGTCGTGGCCACCGCATCGCTCGAGCTCGGAATCGATATCGGCACAGTGGATCTGGTCTGCCAGATCGGCTCGCCACGATCGATCGCGGTGGCCTTGCAGCGGATCGGCCGCGCGGGACATTGGGTGGGAGCACTGCCGAAGGGACGCATCTTCGCCACCACGCGCGACGAGTTGATCGAGTCCGCCGCGCTGGTGCGTGCGATTCGCAAGGGCGAACTGGACCGCCTCGAGATACCGCATAACGCGCTCGACATTCTGGCACAGCAGATGGTAGCCGCCTGCGCCTCAGAGGAATTCGCAGTCGACGATCTGTACGCGCTGATGCGACGCGCCGAACCGTATCGCACGCTCGATCGCAAGGACTTCGACACAGTGCTGGGCGTGCTCGCCGAAGGTATTGCGACGGCACGTGGCCGCAGCGGGGCCTATCTACATCTCGATGCCGTGAACCAGCGAGTGAAAGGCAGGCGCAACGCCCGTCTGACCGCCATCACATCGGGAGGGGCGATCCCCGATACCGCTCAGTACCTCGTAGTCGCGGAGCCTGAGGGCACCACGGTCGGGACGCTCGACGAGGATTTCGCCATCGAAAGCATGGCGGGCGACGTATTCCTGCTGGGCACCACGTCGTGGAGGATCCGGCGCGTGGAATCGGGACGAGTGCGCGTGGAAGATGCCCACGGGGCCGCGCCGACGATTCCGTTCTGGAACGGGGAAGCGCCCGGTCGAACGCTGGAACTCTCGCACGAGATGGCGGAATTGCGCGAGGAGATCGCGAAAACAGGTGCGTGCCCCGCGGAGTGCGGCCTCGATACTCGCGGCGCCGAGCAGGCGGTGGAATATGTACTGGCGGGCCGCGCCGCTTTGGGCGTGATGCCCTCGGACAAGCGAGTGGTGGCGGAACGCTTCTTCGACGAGGGCGGCGGCATGCAATTGGTGCTGCATGCGCCTTTCGGAGCACGCATCAATCGCGCCTGGGGACTCGCGCTGCGCAAGCGCTTCTGCCGCTCGTTCAATTTCGAACTACAGGCGGCGGCCACCGACAACGGCATCGTCATCTCGCTGGGCGAGCAGCACTCGTTTCCGCTGGAGGTGGTGTTCGAGTTCCTGCGCGTCGCCACCGTCCAGGAGGTGTTGACGCAGGCCCTGTTAGCGGCGCCCATGTTCACGGCGCGATGGCGATGGAACGCCTCGCGCGCGTTGGCGATTCCGCGCTATAGCGGCGGGCGCAAGGTGCCGCCGCCGCTCCAGCGAATGCGCGCCGACGACCTGATGGCTGCCGTCTTTCCGGATCAGGCCGCCTGTCCCGAAAATCTCACGGGCGAAGTCCGCATTCCTGACCATCCGCTCGTCCGGGAGACGATCGACAATTGCCTCTACGAGGCGATGGACCTCAACGGGCTCAAGTCCTTACTGGAGGGCATTCACGAAGGCACGATCCAGACGGTGGCGATCGATACACCCGAGCCCTCGCCGTTCTCGCACGAGATTCTGAATGCCAATCCATACGCGTATCTCGATGATGCGCCGCTCGAGGAGCGACGGGCGCGCGCCGTGCAGATGCGCCGCACTCTGCCCTCGGACTATGCCGAAGGCGCCAGCGCCCTCGACCCGGAAGCCATCGCCACCGTGTCGTCAGAGGCATGGCCTCCGATGCGCGATCCCGATGAACTGCACGAAGCGCTCTGCGACCTAAGCCTGATGCCGCCTGACGCGGAGGTGTCTCTCCATTTCGCGGCGCTGGTGGAATCGCGGCGGGCTACCACGTACACCATCGAGGACCGTCCGTTCTGGGTGCCCGCGGAGCGCCTGGAAATTGTGCGGCGCGCTTTTCCCCAGGGCATTATGGATCCCGCGATCGAGCCGCCGCCGGGTGCGCGGACCGTGCCGGAAGCACCGGAGGCTTGCGCCGCGGAGATCCTGCGAGGGTGGTTTGAATGCTCGGGCCCGCTGCGTGCGTCGGATCTTTCGCTGAAACTGGCAATGCCGCGAGAGGTTGTCGACCAGGCCTTGGCGCAATTGGAAGCCGAGGGCCAGATCCTCCGCGGCAGCTTTACCCCGACCCCTAGCCCCCAATCCCCAACTCCCGAAGTGGAATGGTGCCACCGCCGCCTTCTCGCCCGAATTCATCGCCTCACCATCGGACGTCTGCGCCGCGAAATCGAGCCCGTTACCACGGCGGAGTTCATGGCGTTCCTGAATCGCTGGCAACATCTGAGTCCAGGCCACCAGTTGCACGGCGTGGATGGCACGCTGCAGATCATCAAGCAACTGCAGGGGTCGGAGTTTCCAGCCGCGGCATGGGAATCGGAGGTGCTGCCGCAGCGCATCGCGAAATATGAGCCCGACTATCTCGATCAGTTGTGCCTGTCGGGAGAAGTCAGTTGGGGGAGGTTGTCTCCCCATCCGGCATTCGAGCGCGAAGATGAGGAACACAAGGGCCGGCGCATTCGTCCGACCCGTGTCGCGCCACTGGCGATTTTTCTTCGCGAGGACTCGCCGTGGCTATTGGCCGGGCCGCAGCCTTCGCCCAAGGAGTCGCTCTCGCATCCGGCGCGCGAATTGCTCGCGGTACTGGAATCGCGCGGCGCCTGCTTCTTTGCGGATCTGACGCGCGCGACGGGCCGGTTGGCAAGCGAGGTGGAGGACGGACTGTGGGAGTTGGTCGCCGCGGGACTCGTCACGGCTGATGGATTTGAGAATCTGCGCGCCCTGCTCGATCCGAAACGCCGCGCCGGACAGGGCAAGGGACGCATGGCGCGTCCACGGCACGCACCGGGGCGTTGGGCGCTGTTGCGCCACACGGACGCGCCGACGGATGGTCATCGTGACGCCTTTGCGCATCAGTTGCTGCGGCGCTGGGGCGTGGTCTTCCGCGATATCGCGGTGAAGGAGCCGCTGGCGCCGGCATGGCGCGATCTGCTGGTGGTGTTACGGCGGATGGAGTCTCGCGGCGAGATACGCGGCGGCCGATTCGTAGCGGCGTATCTGGGCGAGCAGTTCGCGCTGCCGGAAGCGCTCGATCTGCTACGCGCGATTCGCCGCAGCGGGGAGACCGCCGCGGTGACTCCAGAGCTGCTCCCCGGATCAGCAGTCACTCCCCAAGTAGACGCTCACGCGTGACGTAATAGTCGAACAGCCGTGGCGCAAACACTCTGTTTGCCGCGTCGACACTCCTGTCGACGCTTTTTCGCACGTCCACCAGGTCTGAGATGCAGGGCGTTTTCAACGCTGCCTCTGAACTTCCCGAATCGTAGGCACCCCCTAGCGACGCTTATTCTCGCAGATCCTCCTGCCTACGGTAAAATAAAGCCTCTATGCCCTCCAGCCGCTACCGGTACGCAGCGGGTGCACTCCGGGTTCTAGCTTTCTCTACAGCACTGAACCTCGTCGCGCAGGCGCCTCAGCCATCTGCCAGAGTGCATCCTGACTTTGAGGGCGCATGGAGTTCCGCCACCGCCATTCCTCTGGAACGGCCCGCTCGCCTGAAGGACCAGCCGTTCTACACCCCCGAACAAGCGGCCCAATTGCAAAAGGCGCACGGTCCGGATGACGATCCGCTGAGCCGGTTGGAGGCCGGGTCGCTGATGCTGCCCAGCCTCCGGACGTCCATCATCACCGATCCTCCCAACGGCTTGCTTCCGAGCCTTACTCCCGCGGCGGCCGCGGCCAAGCGGGATCGGTTGGAGCGCCTCCACAATCCGACTACGGCGACAGACATGGGACTCCAGGATCGATGCCTGCTCTTTCCGACCTCCGTGCCGCCGATGATCCCCTATCGTTACAACAGCAACTATCAAATCGTCCAGACAGCGGATGCGGTCGTGGTGGAGTCGGAAATGATCCACGAAGCGAGAATTATCCGGCTCGATCGCCGTTCGCACCTGCCATCGAATATCAGGCAGTGGCTGGGCGATTCGCTGGGGCACTGGGAAGGCGCCACGCTCGTGGTGGACACCACCAACTTCAACGATGCCGGCGGCTTTTACGGGGACGCCGGTGGAATGTATGGCTGGGACCGCAACATGCACGTTGTGGAACGGTTCAGTTTGCTCGACGCCAATACCATTCTTTACCGCTTTGAAGTGGAGGATCCTACTGCCTACACGCGGCCCTGGAAGGGCGAACTCACCATGAGACGGGCGTCGAATCCGCCGTTTGAGTACGCCTGCCACGAGGGCAACATGGATTTACCCAACATCCTGAAACTGTCAGGGTCACAGCGCTAAACCCAGAGTGTGCTTTCGACTGCGTCGAAGACCCAGAACTGGAGACGCCGCGAAAAGCGTCGACAAAAGTGTCGACGCGGCAGACACGAGTGTCCGCGCCACAGCGCCCGCCCTCAGCCTTGCGGGGGCGTCGTCTGCCAGCGTCCCCGAGTGAAATCCGGGAACTTCATTGGCGCACTACCCGCCGCTACCGACTGCTCACTCAGAGGCCCCGGGGCGCTCCACGCGGCGGCATCGTAGACGTCGATATCGGGCGCCTTTCCTTCGCGAATCGCCTGCACCAGACGCCACGCCATCACAAAGTCCATGCCGCCGTGGCCGCCGAGTTTACGGGCCAACTCGCCAGTTTCCTTCCAAAACGGGTGCTCGTACTGCGCCTTGTAAGGATCCAGCGATCCGAACTCCTCCTTAGGAGATCCGTCCACGTAAATGCGCGGCGGGTAGTCGCGGAAAATGCCCTTCGTCCCGGCGATCAGGTTGATGCGGTCGTACGGCTGCGGGCTCGAAGTGTTGTGCTCCAGCGTAATCAGGCGACCCTTCACCGTGCGGATCAGGCTGGAGTTCAGGTCGCCACATTTGTAGACTTCCTTCTGTCGCGGATCGTTCGCCGGAATGTGCTCCTTCCGATAGGCCGCCAGTGACGCCGGGATCGAGCTCATCGAAACCAGGTAGTCGAAGCGGTCGCCGCGATTGATGTCCATGTAGTGCGCCACCGGACCGAGTCCGTGAGTCGGATAGAGATTGCCGTTGCGATCCAGGTGCTCGAAGCGGCGCCATTGCCCTTCGCCTTCATCCGAGAAGAGGATGCTGCGCAGATCGTGATTATAGGCGCAAGCGCCGTGCGTGATCTCACCGAATACGCCCGCGCGCACCATGTTCCACACCATCAGCTCGTTGTATCCGTAGCAGCAGTTCTCGAGCTGGATGCAGTGGCGCCCGGTGGCTTCGGAAGTGTTGACCAGGTCCCAGCACTCATCGAGCGTTCGCGCGGCGGGAACCTCCACGGCCACATGTTTCCCCTGCTTCATCGCGCTGATCGCCATCTGCGTGTGCCACTTCCAGGGAGTAGCCACCAGCACCATGTCGAGATCGTCGCGCTTCAGCAATTGCTCGAAGGCGTAGTTGCTCGAATGATACAGCGCCGGAGTATGGGATGCCTTCCCCGCCCTTTCGAGTTTGGCCTGCGCCTTGCGCACCTTATCTTCCACCACGTCGCAGAGCGCTGCCACCTGCACTTCCGGCATCGCCGAGAAGTTGTCGATCAGCGAATTGCCGCGGCCGCCTACGCCAATAAAGCCGAGCCGCACCGTATCTTTCTTCTCAAAGGGCTTACCCGACATGGTACGGCCCGATGAGGGATTCGCAGTCTGCTGCGGCGATGCTTTCGACAGCCCCAGACCCAGCGACGCTGCCGAAGCCAGCCGGAGCAGATCGCGGCGGGACGAGTTCTTCCGATCTTTCTCGTTTTCATTCATGGCACTAGCTCCAAAGCCGGCGAACCACTCCAATCAGAATGGTGCCGGTCACTACAAACACGGCAAACAGGCCGAGCGCATAACCCATCCGGCCGTACAGAAAGTTGCCCACGGTGAAAAGGGCCGACCAGATCATGATGCACCCTGCGAACCATCCAAGCAACGAGAGGGTGAAACTCTCCGCGCCCGGCTCCGTTTCCAGAGCGGCACCGGCGATTCCTGCCTTCGCCTGAATGGGCCCCCACCCCGGTCCAAAGGGGCGGACTTTCCGGTAAAACTCCACCAGGATCGCCGGGTCGTTCTGCGGCCCGAGGTAAGCGGTCGCAAGCCAGCAGACCGTGGTGACGCCCACCGTGATGAGCAGTTGCGCGGCCGTCGATGGGGCGGACTGGCTCTTGGTCAGCACCAGGAAGATCAGCGACATGAGAAACGAGCTCACCATCGCCACAATCTCGCACCACGCCGTGACCCGCCACCAGAACCAGCGCACCAGGTACAACAGCCCCGTCCCGGCGCCGATCTGCAGGATCACGTTGAAGCTGCCGGCCGCGGTATCGAGCGCGAAGACCATGGCCGAGGAGCAGACAAACAACAGGATAGTCGCCATTCTCCCTGCCGTCACGTAATGGTGTTCGGAGGCGCCGGGCTTCACGAAGCGGCGATAGAAGTCGTGGACCAGATAGGACGCTCCCCAGTTCAGGTGCGTGAGGATGGTGGAGGAGTTGGCAGCGATCAGACCGCCCAGCATCAGCCCCATCCAGCCGGCTGGAAGGAATCGCAGCATCGCAGGGAACGCGATGTCATGACCCACCAGCCTGGGGTCCAGATGCGGGAATGCCTTCTGAATATCGGAGAGTTCGGGGTAGACGATGAGGGATGCGAGTCCGGTGAGGATCCACGGCCAGGGGCGCAGCACATAGTGCGCGACGTTGAAGAACAGCGTGCCGCCAAGCGCGTCCTTTTCCGATTTCGATGCCAGCATGCGTTGCGCGATGTAGCTGCCGCCGCCGGGCTCCGCGCCCGGATACCACGTGGCCCACCACTGGACGGCGATCGGGATAATGAAGACAGCCACTGCGACATCCCAGGTGTTATGGAAGTCGGGGAGCATGTCGAGATAGTGGATGCCCTTCGGTCCGTGCAGTTGGGACAGCTTATCGACGAGGCCGCTGAGTCCGCCTACCTGCGGGAGCGTGACCGCGAAGTATGCCGCTGCAATCACCGCGGACATCTTGATGAAGAACTGGACCATGTCGATCACGAGCACACCCCAGAGTCCGGAATGCGCCGCGAAGGCGACATTCAAAAGCCCAACGGCCAGGAGCGTTTGCCACCGCTCGAATCCGAAAAGCACGGCAGCGATCTTACAAGCGGCCAGATTCACCGTCGCCATGATCACGCAGTTGAAGAGCAATCCGAGATAGACCGATCGGAAGCCGCGCACTGCACCTGCCGCTTTGCCGGAGTAGCGCAGTTCGTAGAACTCCAGGTCGGTAAGCACTCCCGAACGGCGCCACAGTCGTGCATAGAAAAAGACCGTGGCCACGCCGGTGAGTGTGAAGGCCCACCATCGCCAGTTACCCGCTACGCCCTCGGTGCGAACGATGTTGGCCACCAGATTCGGCGTATCGCTGGAAAAAGTGGTGGCCACCATGGAGAGTCCGGCCAGCCACCAGGGCACCGAACGCCCCGAGGCGAAGAATTCAGCAGTACTCTTGCCGGAGCGCTTCCCGAAAAACAATGCGGGAGCGAAACACAGGGCCACCGAGACCAAGGCGATGATCCAGTCAATCGTGTGGAGTTGCATGTACCTCCTCGTACAGAACGCCCGGTCCGGGGTCCGCATCAATCAAGTGGCGATCCTCCTGAAACTCGGGGCGACCGCGATAATACCGCTCGATCAGACGATGGCGCAGCGCGGGCAAGTCGCGCTTGGGTGCGAAGATCACGGCATATCCGCCGAATCCCGCGCCGGTCAAACGCGCACCGGCCGCGCCCGATGCCATGCCGGCGTCCACCAGTTGATCGAGCGCCGGACAACTGACTTTGAGGCGATCGCGTAAGCTGGTGTGCGATTCCAGCAGCAGACGGCCGAAGGCAGCGGCATCGTGGCGCTCCATTGCGGCGACGGCCGCGCACACGCGCTGCGCTTCGCTGGTGACGTGCAGGAAGCTGTCGCGCTCCTCTTCGGTGGGAAGTGCGTCCCCACTCGCACCGGCCTCGATTGCGGCGCGGTATGAGGCGAATCCGAGCCGATGAAGAGCGGCGCTGCCTGCAATTCGCCGGGCGTTGTAGGCATCGCGCGCCGAGCCCGATTTCTCCGCCGTGGCCAGGCTATGCGCGACGAGAAATCCCCAATCGGGAGGAACCGGAATGGCGCGCACGCCGAGCGGATCGAACTCGATCAGCGACGCGCACCCCGGCTGCGAAGCCAGCACCGCCGCGTGGTCCATACCCCCGCCACGAGTGCCGACGAACTGTTCGCCGTCGGGGAGAACGGCCATCAACTCCTCGAACGTGCAGCTCTGTTGGTTGGCACGCAGCAGCGCCAGCGTGAACGCAACCAGCAACGCGGTGGAAGAAGAGAGCCCGGCTGCGGCTGGAAGGTCGGATTGAATTTCGGCATCGATGCCACGTCCCGCATGCCTGAGCTTGCCCGCACATTGCGCCGCCGCACGCAAGTAATTCTCCCAATCGCCGCGCGCCGCAGGGAGCAACTCAGGGGTCCATTCGAACTCGCGTCGACCGTAATCGCCGCTCACCGCTCGAATCACGCCATCATCGCGCACGCGGTACGAGACGCGCACATACCGCCGTATCGCAATCGGGAGCACGGGAAGCCCATGGTAGTCGATGTGCTCGCCGATCAGATTGACCCGTCCAGGAACCGAGACCACTCCGACACAATACCATCCTGCTGCCGATCGAGGGACAATAGCTGCAATGGCACTCCGGAATCTCTTTCTCCTGGCGATGACGATTGGCATGGCCTTCGCCCAGACTCCCTCACCGGCCCTCCTGGTGCTGAATAAGGAGGGCACGCTCGCGATCGTCGATCCGTCAACACGCAAAGTCGTATGGCAGACGAATACCGGCGAACAGCCTCATGAGGTAACGCTATCCACTGACGGGATGCTGGCCTTTACGTCGAATTATGGCGGCGGCACTCCGGGGAACTCCATTTCCATGATCAACATGGATACCCAAAAAGAACAGCGCCGCATCGACCTCGGACCCCTGCGCCGACCGCACGGGCTGGCGTTCGCCGAGGGGAAGCTCTACTTCACGGCCGAGACCAACAAGCTGATCGGGAGATACGATCCGGCGACCAACCAGATCGACTGGCTGCTCGGCACGGGACAGAATACGACGCATATGGTGATGGTGAGTCCGGATGGCGCGCAGATGTTCACCTCGAACATCGGGTCGGACAGCATCACCATGATCGAACGGACCGGGGCACAGAATTATAACGAGACGGTGATCCCGGTGGGCAAAGGTCCGGAAGGCTTCGACATGTCGCCGGACGGAAAACAGATCTGGTCGGCCAATTCCCGTGACGGGAGCGTCTCCATGATCGATATTTTCCGGAAGAGCGTGGTGCATACGTTTAACGTGCAGACGAAGCGGTCGAATCGCTTGAAGTTCACGGCGGATGGGCGGCTGGTGCTGATTTCGGACCTCGACGCGGGCGACCTGGTGGTGCTCGAGCACTCCACGCGCAAGGAATTGAAGCGCATGAAACTGGGGCGCCAGCCGGCGGGAATTCTGATCGAGCCCGATAGCTCGCGTGCCTACGTCGCAGTGACGGGAGATGATAATGTCGCGGTGATCGACCTGAAGGTGCTCGACTTGGTTGGCAGGATTCAGACGGGCAAGGGTCCAGATGGGATGGCGTGGCGCAAATGAAGGGAACGGTTTTAGCTTCGTTGCTGTGGAGTTCCTTACTGCTGGCGCAGAATGGACCTACCTTCGCGGTCGCGTCCGTCAAGGCGAATCCGCATCTGTTGGGACGGGATGCGATCACGCAGCTTGCCTTCAAGGAGGCGGGTGTGAGCGGCAAGAATCTCACGCTGAAACGGCTGATTACCGAGGCCTACGATGTTCAGCCATTTCAGGTCACGGGCGGTCCCAAGTGGCTCGACAATGACGAATACGATATCGACGCGCGAGCCGATGGACCGGCATCGAAAGAGCAGCTCCGCTTGATGTTGCGTGCATTGTTGAAGGAACGCTTCGGACTGGCGATGCACAATGAGACGAAAGAGCTCGGCCTGTATGAGCTGACGGTGGACAAGGGCGGATTGAAGATCCAGCCGCCGGGTGCGGGCCGCCGGTTTCATGGCGAGATGCGGCAATTCGCCAATCTGCTTTCGGTGCAACTCAGCATTATCGTATCGGACGATCCCACCAAGCCTGGCATGGCGAGTGGAGCACCGGTTCCAGTAGTGGATAAGACTGGTCTTTCAGGGACTTACGACTTTTCGATTGAGATGCGTCCGGAGCCGGGCAGCGACATGTTCGTACTCTGGCAGAGGGTCTTGCAGGATCAACTGGGACTGAAACTGGAGCGTCGAAAAGGCCCCGTGACGGTCTACCTTGTAGACACCGCCTCGAGAATTCCCACAGAAAACTAGAAGATCTGGGGACAGGCTACGCAACTCCCGAATTTTCCACCATCTTTACAATTCGGGAATTGCGTAGCCTGTCCCCAGAATTCCTACCGGGCCGCCACGGGAGCCGGCATATTATCTTTCGCAAATCGCGGGATCATCTGATCCAGATTCGCGACATACCATAGCGCCGATGCCAAAACCACTGCGTCGCCCTTTACATCCTCCGGCACGATCCGCTCGTAGGTGTCGAGATTCGTGTGATGCGTCACCGAATTGTACTCGATCGGATCCTGAGAGAATCCAATGCCCGCCAATCCTGCATTATTAAAGGAAGTGCTGTCCGTACCGCCCGTGGCACGGCTCGTCGTGGCCGACGCTCCGAAAACTCCCAAATCGGCGAACGGATCCAGTGCACGCCGCAGAACCGCCGCCGCTTCCGGAGGCCCGAAGACGCTCGCGCCCCGCACCCTCCCCGTCCCGGTATCCACATTAAAGTAGCAATCGAGTTTCGCGAACTCCGGCTTGGGATCTTCGAACGTGCCGAAGTGCTGCTTTACATACGCCAACGATCCGAGCAGTCCTTCTTCTTCGCCCGACCAGAGTGCCACTCGAATGGTACGTCGCGGCTTCAGTCCTAGCGACTGAATAATGCGCGCGGCCTCCATCATGATCGCCGACCCGATGCCGTTATCGGTCGCACCGGTTGCCGAGTGCCACGAGTCGAGGTGTCCGCCGAGCATCACGATCTCGTCAGCCTTATCGGTTCCCGGAATCTCCCCTACCACGTTGTACGACGTCTTACCCTCCGGATATTCATGGTTAACGATGTTGAACTCCGTTTTGACGTCTTCCCCATCGGCCAAAAGCCGCTCGATGCGGCCGTAGTCGTCGTTGCGGAGCATTACCTCGGCAATGGTCTTCGTGGAATCGTACCCGCGATGCTGGGCGACGCGGATGATTCCGTGGTCCATGGCGCTATCGCTGAGGCGAACCAAAGCTCCGTTTGCAAGCAGCCAGGCGTCCACCGCTTCCGCTACTTGCGTCGCGTTCATCCGGTTAGGATCCTGATTGCCGCCGCGGCCCCGGCCGCCGCCACCACCAAAACCGCCGCGTCCTGCATTCGGATTGTTCGGATCGTACGACTGTTTCACCTGATCGTCGGGGCGCCGCAAGGCAGGCGGATTGAAGTTTACCGCCACAACCGCCGCTTTTCCCAGCATCACGACCTTCCCGTTGATCTTCGCCTTGTTGGCTTCCATCCACTGATTCAGCTCATCTTTCGTGGGACCAAGGCGTTGCGGACCACCGAAACCGCCACCTCCGCCACGTGCTCCCCCGCCTCCGCGACGTCCCGCGGGCGCCGCGTTCGCATCGGTGGCAGGAGCCGGCGGCATCGGTCCTTGTGGCAATTCGAGCTGGACTACCGAACCGGTGACGGTGCCCTTCGTCGAAGGCGTCCACGCAACTACTTCAAATTTAAGGTTCTGGCGTACCGGCGAAACGATGAACCCGCTGGCTCGTTCGTTCAGCCAGCCGTTGCGGGCGAAATCCCAGGCTTCGCGGTGCGCATTCTTCATACCCCACTCGGTGAACTGCTTCATGACCCAATCCACCGCAGCTTCGTGGTTAGGTGTACCGGTCATCCGCGGGCCATAGCGGTCGGCCAACATATGGATGGTGTGCATGAGCTGTGAATGCTCCGCTTCTTCTTTGCGGATTTTGGCGTTGGCGCCGTCGTCGATACCTTGGGCAAATACCAGGCAGGATAGGGCGAGTGCCCCCAGCAACTTTCTCATTGAGTCAGCATAACCCAGTTAACCGAAATGTCGGCAAAATGCAACAATCCAGTAAATCAGACCTGTAGAACTTTTTTACAACTTCGGAGGTAAAGCTGTAACCACGCTCAAATCCCCGTCGTCCTTAGAAGTGAGCCAAGTAAAACGGATCAGCAACAGCGTGTTTCCGCGGCGTTTTCTTGAAAACGCGATCTGAATTGGCCGAAATTTTAAAAATAACGTTCCCAGGAGAACACAAAAGCCATGAAGAAACTCTTTGTCGTCGGTGTGCTTGCTCTTTCCAGCATCTGCGTTCTGAGCGCCAAAACGTACGAGATCACCCTCACAGCCAATACCAAGGCCGGCAGCGTCCAACTGAAGCCTGGTCAATACACCTTGAAGATCCAGGGTAACAATGCCATCTTCACCGAAGTTAACAGCGCCAAGAGCTTCACGACCCCGGTCAAGGTAGAATCGACCGACAAGAAGTTCGATGACACGAAAGTGCAGTCCTCCAAGGACGGCAACGTCGACAAGATCGAAGAGATCGATCTGGGCGGCTCCAAAACCAAGCTCGGCTTCTAATTTTCTTCCGATTTCGCGGTGGGGTATGCTTTAGCGTGCCCCACCGAATCGTATTTTTCCTCCTGTTTCTTCAGGCCACTTTCCTCGCAGGCGCTGTTGACCCTACCACTTTAGATAACAAGGTCCTAATCGGCTATCAGGGCTGGTTTACCTGCCCCGAAGACGGTTCTGCCCGGTGGACTCACTGGTCACACGGAACTCCTGCACCCGATACCCTCACCGTCGAACTCTTCCCCGATCTTCAAGAACTTGGCCCCGACGAACGATGCCCGGTCCCCGGTATGACCATCGCGGGCAAACCTGCATATTTGTTCTCATCGCGCAATCCAAAAACCGTCGCCCGCCACTTCGCATGGATGCGGCAGTATGGACTCGACGGCGTCCTGGTGCAGCGATTCGTCGGTCTCATTCCCACAATGGAAGCCGATGGAGATGTCGTCCTGAAGAACGTCATGGCTGCCGCCCAGGAGAGTGGCCGCACCTTCGCGATCGAGTACGACATCTCCGGCGCGGACCCTGCAACTTTCGCCCAGACCATCCAGAACGACTGGCAGCACCTCGTACACAAGCTACATGTGACCTCTCATCCGCGCTATCAGCACCACAATGGAAAACCCCTGCTATCGGTTTGGGGAATCGGGCTCAACGATGGCAACAACCATCCGCCTGCCGATCCGCAAACCGCCCGCGAGCTGATCGAATGGTTCCAATCGAAGGCTCCTGTCGAGTGCCGCGTGACTTACATGGGTGGAGTTTCCTCGCACTGGGCCACGCTCAACGGTGACTCGCGCACTGACCCCGCCTGGGCGGAAGTCTACGCCAGCATGGACGTCGTGCAACCCTGGAACGTGGGGCGCTATCGCATGGACTCCGTGGATCGATGGAAGCAGGAGGTCTTGGCTTCGGACGTAAAACTCGCGGCCGACCATCATCAACTCTATATGCCCGTGATCTTTCCCGGATTCTCGTGGAGCAACCTGAAGCCCGGCGCCGCCCCCAACCAGATTCCTCGCCTCCGCGGCGAATTTTTCTGGCGTCAGGCGTACAACGCCAAGATGGCAGGTGCCAAGGTCCTGAAGATTGCCATGTTCGATGAGGTAGACGAGGGCACTGCGATATTCAAGGTGGTATCCCATCGCGATCAGGCTCCCGAGCAGGGCTATTGGCTCACACTGGATGCCGACGGCGCAGATTTGCCCAGCGACTGGTACTTACACCTCGCAGGCGAAATCACGAAAATGTTCCACGGCGAAATCGCGCCCGATCCCAAGCTGCCTAAGTAGACGTGGCGCCGACACTCGTGTCGGGCGTCTCGACACTCGTCGAGACTTTTAAGGAGAACCACCCAGTCTGCCTGAGCCCACGTGATTCATGACCCAGGACGCAAGAGTCCCAGCTTGATCCGCCATTTGCGCGAGAATCCACTGGCCTTCCAACGCTTCGCCTCATTGAGAAGATCGCGCCCAGCTTTGCGACTCTCTTCATCCAGTCGCATAAAGACCGCCGAACGCGCGGAGATGCCCGCCGCCGCCAACAGTTCCAGGGCGATGTGCCGGTCCCGCACATTGCCCGCCAGATCGCGCAGATCGGCCAGTTCGCGGCGAATCTTACGCCCCGCCCCATCCGGATAGAACTGCGAAAATGTGCTCAGACAGCGGCTGAACCGCCGAATTGCTACCCGCAGATCGTGCACCGACTCGGCATCTCCCGACAGGGCCGCCCGATTGACCTGAAAGGCAAACCGCCGCAGCAGAACTGCCGTCTGTGTGCGCACATACTCCCGCATATCATTCTCGCGCCTTCGCCACAAAGACCGGGCGGTTGTACACCTGGCGGAAGGCTTCACCCGTTCGCTCTGCAGCCCACTGCTCCAAGTCGATGTCGCCCTCCGATTGCACTTGCACCAAAACCTCGCCGTCCATCAGACGGCACGCGACGCTCTGGATCCGTTGCGCGTGCCCGCGCACCAGATTATCGGCCAGCCGCAGGATCGGAATCAACATCACGATCAAGCGCTTTTCGTCCGCCCCCAGTGAATGATATGCATTATGTACCGGGCTGGGGAGTGCCTTGCGGTGATACCGGCAAAGCGTCGCGATCAACATTCGCTCGCGTTCCGTGAACCCCGGCATGTCCGAGTTGGCTACAACATAATAGGAGTGCTTGTGGTGGCCTACACTCGAGACGAAGTGTCCCACGTCGTGCAGGAAAGAGGCCGCCTCCAGTAACTTTCCGCTCGCAGGCGGCAACTGGTGAAGCGGTTGCAGCGCCGCAAAAAGCAGGGCGGAGATGTGGGCCACCTTTCGCCCGTCCTCCAACGGGACGCCATACCGCCGGCACATCCGTTCCACTTCCGCCCGCTGATCGCGGCTGAGCCGGGAAAGCTCGGCACCCACATTGCGCGCCGCCAAATCCGCAATGATGCCGTCCCGAACACCAGCCCGCGAGTAGTGGATTGCCGGCAATCGAAACTCCCGCAGAAACTCGAGCAAGACCGCCACTCCTGGCACGATAATCTCTGCACGGCGCGGACCAATCCCGGTGATGCGTCGTCGGCCCACCAGGTTCATCTCGGCGATGCGCTCGTACAACTTGCGCACCTGAGTAGTGGCAACCCGGCGCTGATCGATATCCTCCCGTTGCGGCCGCGGCACCCGGGCCACCGCGCGCACGATCGCAGCCGCCGTGGCGGAGGTGGCAATCACGCGATCCCAACCGGTGCGCCCGAGGCGCTGCAACACATCGACCAGTTTTTCCTGGATGTATTCCTGCATCTGATGCAGCTGGCGTGGCGCCGGAGGGTCGTCGGGCAGAAAAATCTCGCGTAAGCGGATCGCGCCAAGGGGCTTCGAGAACGCCTCTCGCAAGCGCCCGCCCTCGCTGGCCATGATTTCCGCGCTCCCCCCGCCGATGTCGATCATCAACGTCCGCTTGCCGGGAGCGGGCCAAGTCGAGTCCACACCCAAATGGATGAGCCGCGCCTCTTCCCTGCCCGAGATGATCTCCACCGGCGTACCCGCTGCTTCCGCGGCCCGCGCCAGAAACTCCGCCTGGTTGCTGGTGTCGCGAATCGCGCTGGTGGCCACCGCGCGGATGCCCACCACTGAGAGCTTGCGATACAGCGCTGCCATCCGGGTAAGCACGGCGCACGTCGTTTTCAGCGCCTCTTCGCTGACGGCGCCGCTGCGAAAAACACTCTCGCCAAGGCGTGTAACTTCGCGGTCGGAAGCCAGGATCCGGACGGGCTGCCCGGGCACCCACTCCGCTGCCTCCATCCGAATAGAATTGCTACCGATATCGATCGCGGCGTAACGGGGCACGCTTTTTATGCTATCAGGCTTACCCGAAGCTGCTGATGCCATTGAATTTACAAAGGGGTGCGCGACATAAAAGTGGTGAACCGCCGTAACCCGATTTTAGTCGCGGGCGTTTTCGAGTACGTTCGGCATGCTTGTGGATCGAGCATTGGGAACTGCGCCGGCGATGACCGGTGGGAGTGCAT